>QFCF01000020.1_pt1 | contig 260693 bp, 217 predicted proteins | sample 5346961 | NCBI WGS metagenome assembly QFCF01 (sample SAMN09062253, study PRJNA434731) | Human gut metagenome, whole genome shotgun sequencing project. | reverse complement strand
GAATTCGTCGGTTCAAAAATACCTTGACACCGGGGGCGGGTCTAGACATGCGGGGTAAGAGCGCTTATTCGCCCTGGCGGGCTCAACGCTGAGAGCGATAGGCAGCGTGAGTAAGCAGCAGAGCACGGTCTTATAAAGCGCTTGCCCCAAAGTCTGTTTTCGCCCGTAATTCATCAAGATAATCAGCCCACCTCTGCATCATGTCCCGGCGCTCATCAGGATACTCTGCCCGGTTGTAAACCATACGCACGGCGTCCGGGTCTTTGTGGGCGAGTTGCGCTTCCACCAAGTCAGGGCGTACCCCCATTTCATTGAGGCGGGTACTCGCCATGCTGCGGAAGCCGTGCAGCGTCATGGTGTCTTGGTCGTAGCCCATATCCCTGAGCGCGTTGAGCGGCCCCGCATCGCTTATGGTGTCAGTTTTGGCCCGGATGCCGGGAAAGATAAAACGCCCGGTACCGGAGAACTCTTGAAGCTCTTTAAGCAGGCCTATCACTTGTCGGGACAGGGGAACTCTGTGGTCTTTCCTCGAAACCTTGCGCATTTTCATACGGTGCCACGGGATAGTCAGCATGGCCTCTTCAAAGTTCACCTCTTCCCATTCGGCTACGCGAAGCTCTCCGGGACGGGTAAACACATATGGAAGGATTTTCAGAAAGTACCTGATTGAGGGATAGCCCCTGTAGCTGTCTATTGCCCGGAGAAGCCGTCCGATCTCTTTGGGGTCGGTGACAGCCGGGTAGCTGGTCACACGGATAGGCTGCAAGGCTTTGCTGATTCCCAAACCCACATTGGCGGTAAGAACACCTTTGATGACCGCATACTGGAGTATCTGCCCGGTGAGCTGCACAAGTCTGTGCGCTGTCTGTATTCGACCTTTTTCCTGTTTTGGTCGTGCCGCATCCAGAATGTCCATAGGAACAATTTCACTGACAGGCTTGTTGCCAAAAGCGGGAAAGAGTTCATTTTCCAGGTAGCGGCGAAGCTTGAGGGCGTGTTTTTCCGTAAGGTCAGGCCCGTACACGCTGAGCCAATCCGTAGCCACGGCGCGAAAGGTGTTCGCCTTCTCCTTGCTCTCGGCCTCCGCTAGTGCTTTATCTTCCTTGCGCTGTTCGCTGGGGTCAACGCCCTGGGCTACCAGCGTCCGAGCTTCATCACGGCGGCGGCGGGCTTCCTTGAGCCCTATTTCCGGGTACACGCCCAGCGAAAGAAGTTTCTCCTTTCCTCCGAAACGGTATTTAAGTCGCCACCACTTACCCCCGGTGGGGGTAATGAGCAGAAACAACCCTTCACCATCAAAAAGTTTGACCTTTTTTGCTTGTGGTTTCGCATTCTTAATGGCGGTATCGGTAAGGGGCATGGGGGTACCTCCTTTAGTTTGGGGTAACTTCGACCCTCAATTTGAAAAAGCTACCCCCAAAGTTACCCCCTGAATGGGGGTATGTCAAAAGACCTCCCTAGATTTTGCTGAAAGTGCCAAAACGAAGAAAGTCCGCTTAGCTCTAGGCTTAGCGGACTTTCCGGAACGTTGCCGTTCAAATTTGTGGTGCCGGGGGACAGAATTGAACTGCCCACACGGGGATTTTCAGTCCCCTGCTCTACCAACTGAGCTACCCCGGCTCGACAGGGAGAGTAACTACGCAAACTCTCCCGTCTTGGCAAGCTTTTTTTCGCTTTTTTTCCGAATTTTTTTCGAAATGTCTCTAATACGCGGAAAACGTATGAGAAAAATCAGCTATTGGACAGGCACGATGCTCTTGATGATCACGGGCGTTTTCGGGACATCCTGATAGGGGCCGTAGCTGCCGGTGGATACGCTCTTGATGCGGTCCACGACGTCCTGCCCCTGAATGACCTTGCCGAACACGGCATAGCCGTAGCCGGACGGCGTTTCGTTCTTGTGGTTCAGGAAGTCGTTGTTCGCCACGTTGATGAAGAACTGCGCCGTGGCGGAGTCGGGATCGTTGGTACGGGCCATGGCGATGGTGTAGGCGTCGTTCTTGAGGCCGTTCCCGGCTTCGTTGACCACGGGCTTGCGGGAGTTGGCCTTTTCCTGCATGTCGGCGGTATGGCCGCCGCCCTGAATCATGAATCCGTTGATGACGCGGTGGAAGATCGTGTTGTTGTAGAAGCCGGATTTCACGTAATACAAAAAGTTGCTGACGGTTTTGGGCGCTTTCGCGGGGTTCAGTTCAACGACGATGTCGCCCATGCTGGTTTCGATTTTGACTTTGGGCAGGGGCGCGGCGGCATGGCTCTGAACGGGCAGAAGGCTCGCGCCAAAGCACAGGGCGAGCGCCAAAACGGCGATACGGATGCTCTGCATGATTGTCTCCATAAAAGATGAAAGAGTCCGCCGGATGCGGCGGCTCCCCCTAGTATAGGGAAGAGGATGCCGCTTGAAAAGCGGATTACGCGCACTCCCCGGCTACAGCACTTCCCAGTCCCTGACGCGCAGTTCGACCGAGGCGATGCCGTTGTAGGCGTTGATGCCCGGCGTATACGCGAGCCGGATGCGCTGCCCCTGTATGCTTTCGGGGATTTGATCCGCCTGCCGCCATGCCTTGGCCTGCAAGGTGATGCCGGAGCCTTCTTCCGTCACCTCAAGTGAGATGTGTTCGCGGGAATGGCCGAACGCCTTGCGCTTTTTCACCCGCAGGGGCAGCGAGGCGAAAATGGGCTCGGGGTTGCCGATGCCGAAGGGCTGGAGCAGTTCGAGCCCCTTCAGCACGGTAAAATCCGAGGCCTGCGAAAAGGGCATTTCCGCATCAATCTTCAAGGATGGCGTGAGCGGTGCCTCCCCGAGCTCCTCCCGGATGACGGCATCGAAACGCTCGCGCAGTTCGTCCAGACGGCCGGGAGCGATACGGAGCCCTGCGGCCTGCCTGTGCCCGCCAAAGCCGAGCAGCATGTCGGCGCAGCGCGTGAGGCCCGCGTGGAGGTCGAATTCCGGAACGGAGCGGCCTGATCCTTTCAGGCTTTCCCCGTCGGAACAGAGAATCAGCACTGGGCGGTAGTAGACTTCCACGATACGCGAAGCCACGATGCCGATGACGCCCTGATGCCAGTCCTTGCCGTACAGCACGAAGCCCAGCCGTTTTGGGTTGGCCTCGGCCTGTTCAAGCGCTTCTTTGTAGATGCGGTCTTCTTCGGAACGGCGCTCGTCGTTCAGGGAGGTCAGCGTTTGGGCCAGTTTGGCGGCTTCGTCGTGCGAGGGTGTGAGCAGCATGTCGTGGGCCAGCGTGGGGCTGCCCAGACGCCCGGCGGCGTTGATGCGCGGGGCGAGGTTGAAGACCACCTGTCCCGCGCCGAGGGCCGCCACGGGGGAAAAGCCGCTGGCCCCCTTGAGCTCGGCGAGGCCGGGGCGTTTGGCCTCCGCGATTTTGAGCAGGCCGTTCTTGACGAGGATGCGGTTCTGCCCCGTGAGCGAAACCATGTCCGCCAGCGTGCCGAGTGCCACGAGGTCCAGCACCTGCCGCATGTCCATGCGCTTGCCCGACATGGCTTCCAGCTTGCCGTTGAGGGCGGCCATGAGGAAGAAGGCCACGCCCACGCCCGCCAGATGCGGACAGGGGTTGTCTTCGCTGAGGCGCGGGTTGGTGATCGCGTGGGCGGGCGGCAGCTCCTCGGGCGGCATGTGGTGATCGGACACCACCACCATGAAGCCCAGCTCCCTGGCCCGTTCCACGGCCTTCACATCGCTGATGCCGCAGTCCACGGTCAGCAGGATGCCCGGCCCTTCTTCGGCGGCGAGGCGTTCGATTTCAGGGATGTTGAGGCCGTAGCCTTCTTTCCGCCTGTCCGGGAGGTGTACCGTGGAGGGCACGTCATGGAAGCGGAGCGTTTGCAGGATGAGCGTGGCACCGGTGATGCCGTCCACGTCGTAGTCGCCCCAGATGAGCACGTTGCGGCCTTCGCGGATGCCTTGTTCCAGCGCGTCGACCGCTTCCTGCATACCGGGCCAGCAGTCCGGGGGTGCGAGGTGGCGCAGCCCCGGCGAGAGGAACGAATCCATTTGAGCGGAAGTTTCCAGCCCACGTTGCCAGAGCAGGTTGGCTACGACCTGAGGGACACCCAGCTTGTCCGCCCATCCGGCGGGGCAGGGACCCTTATCGGGCTGGTTGCGGAATTTCCATATTTTCATGGTGATACCAGTGTGTTGGATGTTGAACTCGGAGGGGGAGGGAGAAACTTTCTACAGAAAGTTTCTCCCTCCCCCTCCAAACCTCCCCCTTCCTCTTCAAAGACGTTCGACTGGTGGGGAGGCTGCGCGTCAGGAGTTGAAGAATCCAAAAAGTTCAAGGGATGGATTCCGGTCGGCCCGTTCCCGCATATGAAGACAGACTGGATACCGCGCGCGAAAGTCTTGGGAGGGGAGAGGGTGGGGTGTTGGGAGGGGGAGGGGAGCCCCCTCTAGAGAAGGGTTCCCCTCTCCCTCCCAACATTCGCGTTTACGCCTTTTCCATCTCGTCCAGAATGGCCCGGGCCGCATCGACGGGGACGGGGGCCTTGGTGATGGGGCGGCCGACGACGAGGAAATCGCTGCCGATGCGCACGGCCTGCGCGGGCGTCATGATGCGGCGCTGGTCGTCGGAAGCGGAGCCGGATGCCGGGCGGATACCGGGCGTCAGGCACATCAGGCCGGGGCAGCGGGATTTGATGGCTTCGACTTCGTGGCCGGAGCAGACCACGCCGTCCAGCCCCCACGCCTGGCCGCCCGCCGCGAGATCGGCGGCAAGGCCGGAAAGGTTCTCTCCATAACCGGGCAGTTCGCCGGGGGCCATGCTGGTGAGCACGGTCACCGCGAAGAGCAGGGGCTTGGGGCCGCCTTCCTCGGCGCTTTGCCTGACCACATCGACGGCGGCATGGATCATGCGTTCCCCGCCGAGCGCGTGGAGGGTGATGAGGTCGACGCCCATGAGGCAGGCCGAACGCACGCCGCCCGCGACCGTGTTCGGGATGTCGAACATCTTGAGGTCGAGCATGACCTTGAAGCCCATATCCTTGAGCTTCTTGACGACGGCGGGGCCTTCGTGGGTGAAGAGTTCAAGGCCGACCTTCATCCAGATTGGGCAGCCGCGCAGGGATTCGGCGGTGGCGAGGGCGTCTTCGGCGTTGGTATAGTCGAGGGCTACAATGAGTTGCGCCATGAGTTCATCCTTCCAGAATGGTGTTTGCCAGCCCTGGGCGGTGTGCGGGGTGGAGCGTCGAGGCAAGGTAGACCGCGCGCAGCTCGTCATAGGCCTTGTCCAGATTGTCGTTGACGATCCATGCATCGAACCAGTGGGCCTGGCGGATTTCGGAGGCGGCGTTGGACAGGCGGCGGGCGATGCTCGCCTCGTCGTCCGTGCCGCGCCCGCGCAGCCGGCGTTCCAGTTCGCTCAGGGACGGCGGCAGGAGAAAGACGTATTGCCCGCGCGGGAGCGAAAGGTGCAGCTGGGCCGCGCCCTGAACGTCGATGTCGAACAGGACGTCCTGCCCGGCTTTCAGGGTTTCGAGCACGGGGGCCAGCGGCGTCCCGTAATAATTGCCGTGCACGTTGGCCCATTCCGCGAAAAATCCGGCTTCCCGGCGGCGGAGGAACTCTTCGACCGAAAGGAAATGGTAGTCCTTGCCGTCCGTTTCATGGCCGCGCGGGGCCCGGGTGGTGCAGGAGATGGAATAGGCGAAGTTCGGGAATTCGTCCCGCAGGCGTTGGATGAGCGTTGTCTTTCCCGTCCCTGAAGGAGCGCACACGACGAGCAGCACTCCGGAGCGGGAGGTTATGGTTGGCGTCGTATCAGGCATTGTCCTCCTCCTGCATGAAACGTTGACCCAGAGTGTCCGGCAGGATGGCGGAAAGGATCACGTGATTGGAATCGGTTATGATGATGGAACGGGTTTTCCGGCCTTGGGTGGCGTCCACCAGGCGGCCTTCCGTGCGGGCATCCTCACGCAGGCGGCGCATGGGAGAAGACGCCGGGTTGATGATGCCCACGACGCGGGAAGCGACCACGAAATTGCCGAACCCGAGGTTGATGATCCGTTCTTTTGACATGGTTATTCCAAATTCTGGACCTGCTCGCGGCATTTTTCCAGTTCGTTCTTGAAGTCCACCACAAGGCGGGACGTCTGGGCGTCCTGAATTTTGTTGCCGCAGGTGGCGATTTCGCGGAAGCACTCCTGAAGCGTGAAGTCAAGGCGCCGTCCGGCGTCGGTCCCGATTTCAAGGAGATCGCGCAGGCGTTCCAGATGGGCATGGAGGCGGGTGAGTTCTTCGCTGACGTCGAGCTTGTCCGAGAGGACGACCATTTCCTGAAGGAAGCGGCCTTCTTCCAGCTCACCGTTGACGGCGGCGAGGGCTTCGGAAAGACGCTCGCGGAGCACGGCGAACCGTTCTTCCTTGATCTCGGGCGCGCGTTCGTCGATACGCGAAACCCATTCTTCCATCTGGGCGATGCGGGAGGTCATGTCGCGGGCCAGTGCCGCGCCTTCCGTTTCGCGGGATTCGTTCCAGTCCTCAAGCGCGGCGATAAGGCCCTCTTCCAGGCGTTCTTCCATTTCGTCGTCCCCGTCTTCGCTTTCGCGTTCCCAGAGCGTGGGGATGGCGAACAGGGCGTTGTAGTCCGGCTCGAAGGTGTCCCCGTGCAGGTCCGCGAGCGCGGCCACCTGATCCAGCATGGCCGAAGCCTGCGCCGCGTCAAAACGGAGGTTGGCCGACGCGCCGCGCTGCTGGAGCGTGAGGGTGATTTCCATGCGGCCCCGCGCGGCAAAGCGCCGGACCACGCGTTCCAGACGGGATTCCAGCCCCCGCGCCTGAAGAGGAAGCCGCCATTTGAGATCCAGATGGCGGTTGTTTACACTCCGTATTTCCCACGTTTGCGTCCAGTCCGCGTCTTCCATGACGCAACGGCCGAAGCCGGTCATACTCCGCAACATAGGTCCTCCTTCGGGCTATCAGCGTTGGGGATGGCTATCTGCATTATGTTACGGCATAAAGTTTTTCGGCACAAGAGCGGGAGTGGTTTGTCCGGCACTGGCTTCCCGTTTGATTTCAGTATATCCTCAATCCGATATGGGGATATGCCGTGGAAAGGAACCTGTCCGCCGCTTTTTCGGCGTTTATTGTTCTTTTCCAGATAATACAAGGTATTTTATCTTTTGAAGCGGGTTTTGGCAGTTGTTCCGGCCGTGGAATGCCGCGCGTGGAAATCCGCCCGTCGCTTTTCTTCACGTTCTTAATCAAGCAACAGGATGGGATGCCTATGGCCGTTCTTTGCGTGGAAGACCTCGATCATCTGGTGCTTACAGTCGCCGACATCAAGGCCACGTGCCGTTTTTATCAGCAGGTGCTCGGCATGACGCCGTTCACGTTCGGCAACGGGCGCACCGCCCTTTCGTTCGGCAACCGTAAGATCAATCTTCATGAAGTGGGCAAGGGGGATCTCCCTCAGGCCCACAATCCTCTTCCGGGCACGGCGGATTTGTGCTTCCTTTCCCGGACGCCGGCCGTTGAAATGCTGGATCACCTCAAAGCCAATGGTGTCCCTGTGGAAGAGGGGCCGGTGCGGCGCGAAGGCGCCCTCGGGCCCATTACCTCCGTGTATTTCCGTGACCCTGACGGAAACTTGATCGAAGTGGCGAATTATACGGAAGCCTGAGCTTCCGCGAGGTCTGTCATGCGCGTTTTGCCTTTCACGAAGTATTCTCCTTGCGGAAACACGACCATTCTTGTCCGGGAGTCCTCCTTGTCTCCGGCGGACAGGGCCCGCGTCGCCGCCGAAATCATTGCTCCGGGGCATCTGGAAGCGGAGCAGGCCGGGTATGTGGACACCGCCGCTCCCGTCCCGAGGCTGGACATGATGGGCGGGGAGTTCTGCGTGAACGCGACCCGTGCCTTTGCGGCGCTGCTTGCCGAAGAGGGGAAGCTCAGCCCGGAAAGCGGCGGGCTTGGCGGGATCGTGAGCGTATCCGGGATGCCGGAACGCCTGCGCGTCCGCGTCCGGCGTCTGGCCGCCCACCGTTTCGAGTCCTCCGTCCTCTTGGATCTGCCGCAAGCGCCCCCGTTGGAGAACGTGGCTCCGGGCATGTATCTTGTCCGGGTGCCGGGCATTGCGCATCTGGTGCTGGATGCCGCCGCGCATCCGCTCCCCGCCGACAAGGATCGGGACACCGCCGCGCTGTTTGCCCGTTTCGGGCTGTTGGGTGAGGATGCCGCCGGGTGCATCTGGCTTCATCGTGAACCGTCCGGCCTGCGGATTACGCCTTTTGTATGGGTACGCGGGACCGGGACGACCTACGCCGAGACGGCCTGCGGTTCCGGGACATTGGCTGCGTCCATCGTCTGCCGGGGCGTTTACGGCGACGGGGGGGAGCTGTCGCTGATGCAGCCGGGCGGTGAGCCGCTGCGTGTCGTGCCGGACGGATCCGCCTATCCCGGAGGTTGGGCCGCGTGGATCGGCGGGCCTGTCAGGCGCATAGCCCGGGGGGACGTTTTTGTGGAATGTCTGGATGGAGAAGGGAGAACCGGGGGAGACCCCCATCCCTCCTCTTCCCAAGACTTTTGACTGGCGGGGAGGCTGCGCGGCGGGAGTTCCGTTGGATGAGGCGGCAGCTTGACGAGGAGGCCGAATTTCGTCATTTTTTCAGAACAGGCCTCAAGCCGGGACAAAAAGAAAGGCGGGACGTTCTTTGAACGCGTCCCGCCTTTCTCTGTTTTTATGTCTGGTATTTTTTGCGGTATAGAGTGTTTTTATCTTGGAAATACTGTTTTAAGGGGGCTTCAGGGAACGCTGGGAACAGGGATTCGATAAACGTGAAAGTCTTTGAAGAGGAGGGGGTGGGGTCTGGGGAGGGGGAGGGGAAACTTTCTCCAGAAAGTTTCCCCTCCCCCTCCCCAGTTTCTCTATGCCCCTCCACATCTCCTATGATAGGCGTGTTGGATGAACCGTACGAGGTCGCCCTTGCGGGTAGCCCAGTCGGGGGCGACGAGTTCGCCGGGGGCGGGATCGGCGACGACTCGGTGGATGATGATGTCGGGGCGCAGCTCCGTGAGGGCATCTACGGCAAGCTCGACGTAGGCGTCCTCAGTCAGCGGGACGTACTCTCCGGCGCGGTAGGCCCGCTCGAGCGCCGTGTTCCGGCAGACATAGACGTTGTGCAGCTTGACCCCGTGGACGGGCAGGTCGTTGAGGCGGCGGACGGTGGCGTGCACCTCGTCCGGGGTTTCACCGGGAAGGCCGAGCATGAGGTGCGCGCAGACCTGCACGTCGGTTTTTTCCGCCAGCTCAATGGCCTTGGCCGAGGCCGCCGCGTCGTGCCCCCGGTTGATGCGGCGCAGGGTGGCGTCGTTCAGGGTCTGGACGCCAAGCTCAAGCCATTTTTCTTTCCACGGCGCGGCGCCGAGGATAGCCATTTTTTCAGGATCGAGGCAGTCGGGCCGGGTTCCCACGGAAACCCCGGCGAGATCGGGCAGGGTGCGGAAAATCTCCAGCATCGCCGCGAGCCGGGAGGCGGGGCCGTAGGTATTGGAAAAGGATTGCAGATACGCGAGGAACAGCGAGGCCCGGTTGGACTTGCGGAAGTGCTCGCGCCAGTGCTCCCACTGGGCGGGGAGGTTCATTCCGGCAAGGCCGAGCCCCGAGCCGGAACCTATGGCGTTGCAGAAGGTGCAGCCCGCGCGGGAGAGCGTCCCGTCACGGTTGGGGCAGCTTGCCCCCGCGTCGAGAGGGATCTTTTGGACCCTCTGGCCGAAGCGTTGGCGGAGATGGGCGGTGAATGTATTCCATGTATGCATCAAAACGGGCCTTTCGGTCGGATAGCCGCCAACGCCGTGGCGGTACATATATTTTGACCTTGATTGTTATACATTGAAAATATTTACTATGTGTTGTAGGTTTTCAAAACCCGCCGGAGGTTGCTCTTGACAGCGGGGCGTTTTTGGACCAACACTTCGCGACTGAACTTAAGCTACCCGCAAAACGGAAAGCTGAAAAGAGCGTGCGGTTTTTCAAACGGACCGGCTCGCCAGTTCCCTCCGGCTCTCCTAATTTCCACTTCCGGTACTGATTGAAGATCGACAGATCTTGTTTGGCCCATAGAGAAGACAAGTGAGCAATCCTGTATGCCAAAACTCGTGAATTTTATTCTCGGCGCGTTTTCCAACGATCTCGCCATCGACTTGGGGACCGCCAATACCTGCGTGTATGTGAAGGGGCAGGGCATCGTCCTGCGCGAACCCTCCGTCGTCGCCGTCAAGAAGGACTCTCGCGGCAACAGCGTGGTGTTGGCCGTCGGTCAGGACGCCAAGCGTATGCTCGGGCGTACCCCGGGCAACATCCAGGCTATCCGCCCCATGAAGGACGGGGTCATCGCCGACTTTGAAGTGACCGAAGCCATGCTTCGCCATTTCATTTCCAAGGTGCACAATTCCCGCCGTCACCTTGTCCGGCCCCGGATCATGGTGTGCGTGCCCACCGGCATCACGCAGGTGGAAAAGCGCGCGGTGAAGGAATCCGCCCAGAGCGCGGGCGCCCGTGAAGTCTATCTTATTGAAGAGCCCATGGCCGCCGCCATCGGGGCCAACCTCCCGATTCAGGAGCCTACCTCCAACATGGTGGTGGACATCGGGGGCGGTACCACGGAAGTCGCGGTCATCTCCCTGTCGGGTATCGTGTATTCCCGTTCGGTGCGCGTCGGCGGCGACAAGATGGACGAATCCATCATGACGCACGTAAAGCGCAAGTATAACATGCTGATCGGCGAATCCTCCGCAGAAGAGATCAAGATCAAGATCGCCTCCGCCTACCCGATGGACCCCGAGCAGCAGATCGAGGTCAAGGGCCGCGATCTTGTGACCGGCATCCCGCAGAACATCATCATCACCTCGGAGGAAGTCCGCAAGGCCATTTCCGAACAGGTGGACAGCATCGTCCAGGCCGTGCGCATCGCTCTTGAACAGACCCCTCCGGAACTTGCCGCCGACATTGTGGATCGCGGCATTGTCCTCACCGGCGGCGGCGCGCTGCTCAAGGGGTTGGACCAGCTCCTGCGCGAAGAAACCTCTCTGCCCATCACCGTGGTGGAAGATCCGTTGTCCACGGTCGTTATGGGCACCGGCCGCGCGCTCGACAATCTCAATGAGCTTGGCGACGTCTGTATTGACTGATAGTGCGCCTGCCGGGGGATGCCCCCGCAGGCTTTCCGGTCCGCAGCCCGGCTCCCTGCCGGTTCTGCGGATCGGTTCATCTCCGCCTTCCTCTGGATTCCGCCGCCGATCGGCGGGCCCTTCTCCGGACAAAGCATGTCTCCCAAGCACATCCTGCTGGTTCCCGCTCTCGCCCTGTTGATGTATCTCGGTATGTACAGCTGGAACCAGCGCACCCATATCCTCGATAACTTCGCGGCCAACACAGGGCTCGAAGCCTCGGGCGTCGTCCTCAAATCGGTGCGCATGGTGCAGGATACGGTCATGGGCGCGTGGAACCGCTATCTCGATCTCGTGGACGTGCGTGAGGAGAATGACGAGCTCAAGAAGCAGGTCGAACAGCTCCGCCATAAGCTGCTGATGGCCTCGGAGGAGCGTGCCGAACTCGTCCGCTTGCGCCGCCTGCTCACGCTTACGCCGCCGGAAGGCTGGCAGACGCTCGGGGCCCGCGTGCTCGCCGGGCGCATGGGGGCGAATTCCGCGCTGGCGTCCGTGCTCATCGGGCGCGGGTACATGACGGGGGCCATTCCGGGGACGCCGGTCATGACCCCGCAGGGCGTCGCAGGCCGTGTGCTGCGGGCCGGGCCGAGTTCGGCCACGGTGCTCCTGCTCGTCGATCCGGGGAGCCGTATCGCGGTGATCAGCCAGGAGAGCCGCATTCAGGGCGTACTCGTGGGCGGAGGCCCCGACAAGCCGCTGGAGATGCGTTTCGTGTCGCATAACGATGTGATCCGCGCCGGTGAAATTCTGGTCACGTCCGGCCTCGACGATGCATTCCCCAAGGGGATCCCCGTGGCGCGGGTGCTGTCGGCCACGCCTTCGGATCTTTCGCCGTTTCAGTCCATTCAGGCCGCTCCGTTGGCGACGTTGTCCGATCTTGAAGAATTATTGCTCATTTCCCGTGTGGAAGGCTCCAGCGTTTCCGGCTCGTTGTCCGGTGTGCTGGAAGCTCCGCGTTCGCCCTCGTCTGATTCGGCGGGCAGCCCCGCCGCGCAGCGCGCACAGCCTCAGCCCGGCCAGCAGGGTTCTACGATTCCCGGTCCGCCCCGTCCCGACGCGCCGTTTTTCCTGAGCGGCCCGACGCCCCCGCCCGGGCTGCCGCTGCGGAGTCGTCCATGACGCTCAACATCCTGTGGTGGGTGGCCTTCTTCGTGTTCGGCCTTGCCCTCCAGCAGGCGCTGCCCGGTACGGATGTCCTGGTCGCCGGTTTGTTTCTGGCCTTGCAGGAGCGTCGCCCTTTTCAGCTTGCCGTGGTGCTGCTCGCGCTCATCCTCGTTCAGGAAGGCGTGGGCACGCTGGATTTCGGCACGTCCGTTCTCTGGTACCTTCTGGTCATAACGCTCTTTTTCATCGGGCGCTGGATGTTCGAGACGGAAAACTGGCTGTTCGTGCTGCTTCTCAGCGGCTGTATCGGCTTGGCGCATTACGGCGTCATCTGGCTGATGACGCGGCTTCAGTTTATTCCTCTCGACACGACGCAGCTGCTCGACGAAAGCATTCTCCAAGCGCTGCTGACGCCGTTTATTTGGCAATGCAGCATGATGGCGCGCCGGTGGGTGGTCCCCAATGAAAACAATACAGCTTGAAACCGAAGGCTATCAGCCGCCTAAAAGCGGGCTTGTGCTGTTGCAGTGCCTCGTCGGCTTGCTGTTCTTCACGTTCGTCATCCGGTTTTGGTATCTGCAGATCCATCGTGGGGCCGACTTTGCGCAGCAGGCGCAGGCCAACCACCTGCGGCAGGAGTCGGTATACGCTTCGCGCGGCCTTATCCGTGACGTAAAGGGCACGTTGCTTGCCGAAAACCGGCCCGCCTTTGGGCTGGCCCTGATCCGGGAAGACTGCAAGGACATTTCCGCCACGTTGGCGCAAGTCAGCGAGTGGGCGGGCATTCCGCTGGAGCAGCTTACCAACCGTTTTCAGCAGGACCGGCGCAAGGTGAAGCCTTTCGAGCCGATCCTTTTGCTCAACGACATGCCTTTCGATCAGGTCGCGCGCATTGAAGCGCAGCTCATGCACTGGCCGGGGCTGGAAATCGTCACCCGGTCCAAGCGCTATTATCCCGAAGGCAAGGAGTTCGCGCATATTCTCGGGTACGTGGCGGAAGCCAACGAGCAGGAGCTTGCCGCCGATCCGTACCTTGCCCTCGGCGACACGGTGGGCAAGCAAGGGCTTGAGTATGTGTTTGAGCAGCGTTTGCGCGGGCACAAGGGGCTGTACAACGTCGAAGTCGACGTCCTTGGGCGTTCTCTGGGGAAAACGCTGGTTGAGGAACCGCAGAACGGGGAAAACCTTCAGCTTTGCCTCGATACCAAGCTGCAAAAGCAGCTCGCGGCGCTGCTCGGCGATCAGACGGGCAGCATCGTGGTCATGGAACCGCAGACGGGCCGGCTTTTGGCGCTGGTGACGAACCCTTCCTACGACAACAACGTGTTTGTCGGCGGTCTGTCCCAGAAGGACTGGGTAGCGCTGCGTGACGACCCATTCCACCCGCTCCAGAACCGGGCCATCCAGAGCGTGTACCCGCCCGGCTCGGTCTGGAAGCTCATGATGGCCGGGCTTTTCCTCAAGGAGGGCATCTCCCCCTCGTTCCGGGTCGTGTGTACCGGCGCTGTGAAGCTCGGCAACCGGGAATTCCGGTGCTGGCGGAAGGGGGGGCACGGTGCCGTGGATATGATCCAGTCGCTCCTGCATTCGTGCGACGTGTATTATTATGTGCTCGGCGAGAAGCTCGGCATCGACCGCATCGAGAGTTTTGCCAAGGCGTGCGGGTTCGGCGCGCCTACGGGCATCGATCTGCCGCATGAGAAATCCGGTCTTGTGCCGTCGAGGGCGTGGAAGAAGCGCCGCTCGGGTGAGGCGTGGTATCGCGGTGAAACGCTTAACGTTTCCATCGGGCAGGGATACACGCTGGTGACGCCGCTCCAGATGGCGAATTTTGTGAGTTCGTTGCTCAACGGCGGCAAGCTGATGAAGCCTCAGCTTCTGGTCGATGCCAAGCCGGAAGTGCGGGGGAACATCCCTTTCAGCGAAGAGGCCCGTAAATTGGTGCTGGAAGGTATGCGCGTTACGGCGGATGTCGGCACGGCCAAGGTTCTGCGCCGCACGGATGCCGTCATCGGCGGCAAAACGGGGACCGCGCAGGTCGTCAAGATCCGCATGGTCGGCGAGCGCCGGCAGCGTACGGCGGAAATGGCGTATCTGGAGCGCGACCACGCGTGGATTGCCTCATACGGCCGCAAGGACGGAAAGGATGTGGTCGTTGTCGTCATGCTGGAGCACGGGGGCGGCGGCAGTTCGGCGGCCGGTCCGGTAGCCCGCGACGTGTATAATATCCTTTATGGGACTCCGCTTGGGCCGCAGCCGCAGAGGGCGGTAACCCGCACGGTGCGCGAGGATTGATTTTGGAATGAAGCGGGGGAGGGCGCTTTTTGTAGAAAGCGCCCTCCCCCGGACCTCCTCCCGCAAAAACTTCAACGTTATCGAATCCCTGTTCGGCGGGTGGGGGTGCGAAACTACATCTTCCGCTAAAGTATTATCTCGTTAATCGTCCTATGAGGATAGAAGAAACATATTCGGGCGGTTCCGTTTGTGCCGGGGTCCGGGGGGCGGCTCGCCTCCCGGCGGGTGCAGGGCGGCGCCCTGCCGGGGTACGGGGCGGAGCCCCGTCAGGAGTTGCTACATGGCGATAGATCGGAGACTGCTGACGTATATCAACTGGGGGCTTGTGGCCGCCACGCTCTTGCTGTTCTGGGTGGGCATCGGCAACCTCTATTCCGCCAGCGGCGTCAGGGTGGAGGACGGCATCAGCCTTGCCCCGTACTATGAGCGCCAGATGATCTGGGGGGCATTCGGCCTGATCGCCATGGTCGCCTGCATGAGCTTCGATTACCGCCATTTGCAGGCTATGGCACTCCCTTTTTTTCTGATTGTGCTCTTTTCCCTCTGCCTGATCCCTCTCTTTGGGAAAGTCATCTACGGCGCGCGCCGCTGGATCGATCTGGGATTCTTCCACTTCCAGCCCAGTGAAATGGCCAAGATCGCCGTGTTGCTCATGGGGGCGCAGGTGCTCTCGCTGGACGGCGAGCCGTTGTCGTGGAAGAAGCTTTTTCAGGTTTCGTGCGTGGGCGGTATCCCTGCGGCTTTCATCGTATGCCAGCCTGACCTCGGGACGGCCTTGACCGTGCTGGCTATTCTTGGCGGCATGATCTTGTACCACGGCCTCAAGAAGCGGGTGCTGCTCGTCTGCCTCATCAGCATTCCGTTGCTGCTTCCCATGGCGTGGTTCGCGCTGCACGACTACCAGAAGCAGCGCATCATGACGTTCCTCGATCCGTCCAATGATCCGCGAGGGGCGGGATACCACATCATCCAGTCAAAAATCGCCATCGGTTCCGGACAGATATGGGGGAAAGGCTTCCTTGAGGGCACGCAGAGCAAGCTGAGCTTTCTCCCGGAAAAGCATACCGACTTTGCCATCGCCGTGTTCGGTGAGGAATGGGGGTTTGTCGGCTGCGTCGCGCTCATGGCGCTGTTCAGTCTCTTTTTATTGAGTATTTTCGAGACGGTGCGGGGGGCCAAAGATCGGTTTGGGAGCAACCTCGCGGCGGGGATTTTCATTTACTTCTTTTGGCAAATCTTTATCAACGCCGGCATGGTAGTGGGGATCATGCCGGTGGTCGGCATCCCCCTCCCTTTCATCAGCTACGGCGGCAGCGCCACGGTCGTCAATTTTTCCCTGATCGGGCTGGTCCTGAATATTTCCATGCGCCGTTTCTTGTTCAAAACATAACGGAGCCTGTTCTGTTCGCTTAAATAATATTTTTTTCACAAAGATAGGGAAAGGCGCTGTTCCGGAGAAAACGGACGGCATGTGCCGACTAGCCGCTTGAAATGGTGAATGTTCGCTGTGGAGTGCGGTAAAGCATCCGTTTCCCACAAAAGCGGATTGTGATCTTTTGCTTTTGCGGAGAACCTTTGACACATTTTGCTGGTTCGTATATAATGCCCGCATTCTATACGTTTATCCGTTTTGTATGAAGGGAGTTTCCGCGTGGTAGATCTTAATATTACGTTATGGATCCAGTTGGCGAACTTTCTTGTCACTCTGGTTGTGCTCAACTATCTTTTGATCTCGCCAATCCGAAAGATCATCCGTAAGCGCAAAGACAACGTGGAAGGGCTGATCGGCGAAATCGAAGCCTTCACCGCGGAAAAGCAGCAGCTTCTGGATGAGTACGAGTCGGAACTCCGCAAAGCGCGCGAAGCCGCCGCCATCTACCGCAAGGACGGCAAGGTCATGGGCGAACTGGAACGGGCGCGCATTTTTGATGCCGCCAGCAAGGATGCCCAGTCCGAAGTGCGGACGACGCAGGCCGCCGTGCGCGCCGACGCCGGTGTGACCCGCCGTGCGCTTCAGGCGAAAATGCACGAATTCACCGAAGCCGCCATGGCGAAGCTTCTGGCATAACTCAGAGTTCGGGGGACCCCTTGAAAGCGCTAGCCTCTTTTTTCTTGTCCAGAGACGGTATTGTGGCCGTGGCCACCCTGATTCTGCTGGGTGTCGTTTCCCATTTCAGTGATCCGTACAATCCGTGGATCAACTTGCTGGCCCGTGTCGGCAACGTGTGCGTCTTCTTGTACATCCTGTGGCGTGCCGCCGGGAAAGCGATTGTTGACGGCCTGAGCAACAGGCGTGCCGCCATCGTCGACGAACTCGACAGCCTCGCCGTCCGCAAGGCCGCTGCGGAAGAGCAGCTCGCCGCCATGATCGAGAAGATCGACAGCCTTGATGCCGAGTGCGAAACCATCCTCAAAGACAGCCGGGCCCGTGGCGAAGCCATCCGTGAGGCGCTTGTCGCCGATGCCCTCGAAGAGGCGGAAAAGATTCGCAACGCCGCGCACCGCGCTGCCGACAGCGAAACGAAGAAAGCCATTGAGGAATTGCGGAGCCAGATGGCCGACGAAATCGTGCAGGCTGTGGAAGCTACCCTGAAGGAGAAGCTTGATATGAAGAAGCATGTCAAGCTCATCGACAACGCGCTGAAAAAGGTGGTGCTCAATTGAACGGCGACATCGTGGCACAGCGGTACGCCAAGGCGCTTTTCGCCTTGGGGCAGCAGGAAGGCATGGCCAAGCTGGAGCAGTACGGGGAAAATCTGTCCGCTCTTGAAGGGGTTCTTGAAGACTCCCCTGAGCTGGTGCGGCTCTTCCACATCCCCGTCATCAGCGTCGCCGAAAAGCAGAAGGTCCTGTCACAGGTTCTCGACAAGCTTGACGTTGACCCCATGATAAAAAATTTCTGCTCGTTGCTGGCAGAAAAGGAACGTCTCCCTCTTTTTGAAGAGATTGCCGAAGCGTTCGGCAAGCTCCTTGATGAGGCTTGGGGCGTTGTTCGCGGCAAGCTCCTGACTGCCGTAAGCCTCAGCAAAGAGCAGCAGGCTGGCATCCTTGCCAGACTCGAAAAGCAAACCAGCAAACAGATCGCGCTGAAGTTCGAAGTGGATCCCTCCATCCTCGGCGGGGTCGTCCTTCAGGTGGGGGACAACGTGCTGGATGCGAGCCTTCGAGCTCAATTGGCTATCCTCAGAGACATCATCAAGAGGGGTGAATAGGATCATGCATATCAATGCAGGCGAGATCAGCAAGATCATCAAAGAGCAGATCCAGAACTACGAGCAGCGTGTCGATGCCACCGAAACCGGCACAGTGCTTTCCGTAGGGGACGGGATCGCCCGTGTATATGGCGTGCAGAACGCCATGTCCATGGAGCTTCTCGAGTTCCCCGGCGGACTGTTGGGCATGGTGCTCAACCTGGAAGAAGACAACGTGGGTGTAGCCCTGCTTGGTGAAGATACCGGCATTAAAGAAGGCGATCCGGTCAAACGTACCGGCCGCATCTTCTCCGTGCCGATCGGCGATGCTGTCATGGGGCGCGTTCTGAACCCCCTCGGTATGCCCGTCGACGGTCTCGGACCGGTTGAAGCCACCGAATTCAGCGCCGTGGAAGTGAAAGCTCCCGGCATCATCGCCCGTAAGAGCGTGCACGAACCCATGGTTACCGGGATCAAGGCCATCGACGCCATGACCCCCATCGGCCGCGGGCAGCGCGAACTGGTCATCGGCGACCGTCAGACCGGCAAGACCGCCATCTGCATCGACGCCATCCTTGCCCAGAAGAATTCCGACGTGCACTGCTTCTATGTGGCTATCGGGCAGAAACGCTCCACTGTCGCGCTCGTGGCCGACACCCTGCGCAAGCATGGTGCCATGGAGTACACCACCATCATTTCGGCTACCGCTTCCGAGCCGGCCCCGTTGCAGTACATCGCGGCCTACTCCGGTTGCACCATGGCCGAATATTACCGCAACAACGGCAAGCACGCCCTCATCGTGTACGACGACTTGTCCAAGCAGGCTGTGGCCTATCGCCAGATGTCCCTGCTGCTCCGTCGTCCTCCGGGACGTGAAGCCTACCCCGGCGACGTCTTCTACCTCCACTCGCGTCTCCTCGAACGCGCGGCGAAGGTGAACGACAGTCTGGGGGCCGGTTCCATGACCGCTCTGCCCATCATCGAAACGCAGGCTGGCGACGTGTCCGCGTACATCCCCACCAACGTGATCTCCATCACCGACGGTCAGGTGTACCTGGAACCCAACCTCTTCAACGCCGGTATCCGCCCGGCCATCAACGTGGGCCTTTCGGTATCCCGCGTGGGTGGTTCCGCGCAGATCAAGGCTATGAAGCAGGTCGCCGGCACGATGCGCCTGGATCTCGCCCAGTACCGCGAACTGGCCGCTTTCGCCCAGTTCGGCTCCGATCTGGACAAGTCCACGAAGCAGAAGCTGGAACGCGGCGCGCGTCTGGTGGAACTGCTGAAGCAGCCCCAGTACCAGCCCATGCCCACTCAGGAACAGGTCGTGTCCATGTATGCCGCTACCCGCGGTTTCATGGATGATGTGCCGGTTGCCTCCGTGCAGGCTTTCGAACGCGACTTCCTTGACTTCATCCGTGGCGCCAAGTCGGACATCCTGGACGACATCGTTGCCCGCAAAGTCTTGGACGCCGATCTCGAAGCCCGTCTGAAGGACGCCATCCTTGAGTTCAAAAAAGGCTATAATGCCTAGGGGACGGTAGCGCATGCCTTCGTTGAAAGACGTCAAAATGAAGATCGTCGGGGTCCGTAAGACCAAGCAGATCACCAAGGCCATGAACATGGTGGCCTCGGCGAAGCTGCGCGGCGCCCAGTCCCGCATTGAGCGTTTCCGCCCCTACGCGGAAAAGTTTCAGGCTGTGCTCGGCGATCTTGCGGCCAAGTCCGACGGCTCGGCTCATGCGCTTCTCGAGCGCCGTGCCGAGTGCCATGTCTCGGTGATCATTCTGGCTACTTCGGATCGCGGCCTGTGCGGCGGCTTCAACGCCATGCTCATCGCCAAGGCTCTTGACGCCGCCCGGACGAAGACGGCCGAAGGAAAAACCGTCAAGTTCATTTGCGTGGGTAAAAAAGGACGCGACGCTATCCGCAAGACCGGCTTTGAAGTCCTGTCGTCGTATGCGGATGTCATGGGCAGCTTCGACTTCTCCCTTGCTTCCGGTATCGGTAAGGATGTGGTGAGCGGCTACACGCATAAGGCGATGGATGAGGTGACCCTCATCTATGGCAAGTTCGTGTCCGTGGCAAGACAGGTTCCTCTCGTTCAGACCCTGCTGCCGGTGGAGGCTGCTGCGCCCGCAACGGCTGATTCCGCCGCAGACGGCACTTCCGCTCAGGGAGTGTCCGAAGAATACACTTACGAACCCGAAGTGACGAAGCTCCTTGCCGAAATCCTTCCCCGGTTCGTCAATGTGCAGATATACCGTGGCCTGCTGGACACTTCCGCGAGCGAAAACGCTGCCCGGATGTCCGCTATGGACAACGCCACGCGCAATTGCGACGAAATGGTGGGTGCGCTGACGCTGCTCTTCAACAAGACGCGCCAGACATCCATCACCAACGAGCTCATTGATATCGTTGGCGGCGCGGAAGCTCTGAAATAAGGGAGCGAGCAATCGTTATGAGTGAAAACATCGGCAAAATCGTTCAGGTCATCGGCGCAGTCGTTGACGTGGCGTTTCCCGACGGTCATTTGCCAAATATTCTGACCGCTCTGGAAATCAAAAACCCCAACAATAGCGATGCGCCTGATCTGATCTGCGAAGTGGCCCAGCACCTGGGCGACGACGTTGTACGCACCATCGCCATGGACGCGACCGAAGGTCTCGTCCGCGGCATGGACGTCGTGGATACCGGCAAGCCGATCATGGCTCCGGTGGGCTCGGCGTCTCTTGGGCGCATCATGAACGTGGTGGGCCGTCCCGTTGACGAAATGGGCCCCATCAAGGCTGAAAAATATCTGCCCATCCACCGCGAAGCCCCGAGCTTCGTGGAGCAGAACACTTCGGTGGAACTGCTGGAAACCGGCATCAAGGTCGTAGACCTGCTCGTTCCCTTCCCGAAGGGCGGCAAGATGGGTCTGTTCGGCGGCGCCGGTGTGGGCAAGACCGTTATCCTCATGGAAATGATCAACAACATCGCAAAGCAGCACGGCGGTATCTCCGTGTTCGCCGGTGTTGGCGAACGTACCCGTGAAGGGAACGACTTGTATCATGAAATGAAGGACGCGGGTGTTCTCGAGAAAGCCGCCCTCGTGTACGGCCAGATGAACGAACCTCCGGGAGCCCGTGCCCGCGTGGCCCTGACCGCCCTCACCTGCGCGGAATACTTCCGCGACGAGGAAAATCAGGACGTGCTGCTGTTCATCGACAACATCTTCCGCTTCACGCAGGCTGGTTCGGAAGTGTCGGCTCTGCTCGGCCGTATGCCCTCCGCGGTGGGCTATCAGCCCACTCTCGGTACCGACCTCGGTTCGCTGCAGGAACGTATTACCTCCACCAACAAGGGGTCCATCACCTCGGTGCAGGCCGTATACGTGCCCGCCGACGACTTGACCGACCCGGCTCCGGCGACCACCTTCTCGCACCTTGACGGTACGCTCGTGCTTTCCCGTCAGATTGCGGAACTGGGCATTTACCCCGCCGTGGACCCGCTTGACTCCACCTCCCGTATTCTTGACCCCAATGTTGTGGGTGAAGAGCACTACGGCGTGGCTCGCGGCGTGCAGCAGGTGTTGCAGAAGTACAAAGAGCTTCAGGACATCATCGCCATCCTCGGTATGGACGAATTGTCCGACGACGACAAGCTTGTCGTGGCTCGTGCGCGTCGTATCCAGCGTTTCCTGTCGCAGCCTTTCCATGTGGCCGAAACCTTTACCGGCACTCCCGGCGTCTATGTGAAGCTGGAAGCCACGGTCAAGGCCTTCAAGGGCATTCTGAACGGCGACTATGACCATCTTGCGGAAGACGACTTCTACATGGTGGGCGACATTGATATGGCTCTGGCCAAGTACCAGAAGCGCCAGGAAAACTAGGAGCCTGATATGGAATCCACGCTTCAGCTCGAAATCGTCACACCTGACAAAGTTGTGGTCAGCCAGACCGTGGATTACGTCGGTGTTCCGGGTATCGAAGGTGAATTCGGCGTCCTGCCGCATCACATCGCGCTTCTGTCCGCTTTGGCCATTGGCGACCTCTATTTCCGCGTCGACGGGAAGACGGAGCATGTGTTCGTCTCCGGCGGGTTCGCTGAGGTTTCCGACAACAAGCTGAGCATTCTGGCCGAATCGGCCGAACGTGGCGAGGACATTGATACTGCCCGCGCCAACGCGGCTCGGGAACGTGCGGAAGCGCGTTTGGCCGCCAAGACTGCCGAAACGGATATGCTCCGGGCGCATCTTGCTCTCCAGCGTGCTGTGGAGCGGTTGCACATCGCATCACTGGTTTAGTTGGTTTTGTTTTACGATTAAAGGGCGCGGGGCTTCGGCTCCGCGCTTTTTGTTTGGTGTTGAGCTGATTGGTTATACGGGGAAGATTGGGGAGGGGGAGGAGAACCTTTCTAGAGAAAGGTTCTCCTCCCCCTCCCCAAACCCCACCCCCTCCACTCCAAAGATTTTCGACTGGTGGGGAGGCTGCACGCAGGGAGTCCCGTTGTATGGCGGGTAGAGGAAGCCGTAGCGGAATATGTATCGTGCGTGATTGGGGCGTGCTGGCCTGTAAGGGGAGAGGCGGCGTTAGGATGATTTCCTCATCGGTAATGGCAAACGCGCGTGCGGGTGAAAACGGATGATGGGAGAGGGGGGGGAATGCTTTGATTGGGTAGGAGTGGATGGAGTGAGCGTTTCGAAAGGACGTGGCGGGTGGCTGAGAGAAAAAATCCGTTTATTGGCTTTGTTGCAGTAAGAGAAGCTGGGGGCTGAAGCAGGGGAGAGAGCGTTGGTGTGAAGGCTCTCTCCCCTGTCCGGTTATTGCCGTTGTTTTTCTGGCAGGGCAGCAATGATGACGCCCAAGAACGTGAGCCCGACACCGAGGGTTTGAGCCAGCGTGAGGCGTTCCCCGAGGATGGTAAAGGCGAAGATAAGGGTGAATACGGGGATGAGGTTGCCGAAGAGGGCGACGATGCCCGCTTCAAGATGCTTGAGCGCGAAGTTGAAGCTCAGATACACGAGGAAACCCACGCCGAGGCCCATATAGAGCAGGCCGCCGATTGCGGGCATGGTGACGTTGACGGGCATGGGCGTCGTGAACACGAAAGGCAGGAATACGATGGTCCCGCCGAGCGCTTGAATGGCTGAGATGCTCAGGAAGGAGTAACGCCGGGAAATGAAGCGCACGCACACGGCGTAGCCCGTCGCGGACAGGACGGCACCGACCATCAGCAGGTTGCCGAGAATGGGATTGGACGCCTGATCCGAGCTTTCGGCGGCGAGGGAGGCCCCGGCGACGCCCGCCACGGCAAGCAGCATGGCGATAATGGTCTTCTTGGTCAGCTTTTCGCCGAGGAACAGCCATGCGGCCACGGCGGTGCAAAGGGGGAAACAGGCCGCGATGACGCCGCCCTGCGATGCCGTGGTGTAGGTCATGGCGAAGGTTTCGCAGAGGAAGAACAGGCAGGGCTCGAACAGGACCATCGCCAGCAGGTATTTCCAGTCGCCCTTTTGATAGGGGATATGGCTCCACAGGCGGTACAGCGCCAGATAGATGACCCCGGCGAACGCCACGCGGGCAAAAACCACCTGCATGGCGGTGAACGACTCGAACGCGTATTTCATGGCGATCATGCCGCCGCCCCACGTTGCATAGCTCAGGATCAGCAACGCCATCAGCACGTTCTTGGATACGGTCATGGTTCTCTCCTCAAAGTGCCCGCCGGTTGTGAAAGAACGGGCTATCATGATGTTTCCACGGACTTTAGATGGTTGTGCCCGACAAATCTGATGCAGATGCGACACTTTTGCAAAAACGGGGAGATGAAAAGAATGGGGGCGGAAAGGGGGAAAACGCAAAACGCGGCGGTCTTGTTCAGAAAAAACCGTGAAGGCTATGTGGCCTTCACGGTTTGTGCATATACGGTACGTTGAGGATAATCAGGCCATGCGTTCGCGGAGTTTGCGGCGTTCGCGGTCGATTTGTTCGTCCGTGGCTCCGAAGTCGCGCATCAGATGTTCGGTCATGGCGACGGCGACTTCACGTTCGCCGGAGAAGACGGCTGATACGCCCTCGGACTTGAGGTTTTCCGCCACGCGCAGATAGGTGGTGTGGACGAGGATGCGCAGGTTGGGATTGATGGCGCGGGCGACTTCCACGATTTCCCCGGCCGGGGCGCTCGACGAGGAAATGATGAGCCCCTCGGCCTCTTCCGCGCCCGCATGGAGCAGGACTTCGCGTTGTGTGGCGTCGCCGTAGATGATCTTCTCGCCGAGCGCGCTGACCTGCCGCACGGTATCGATGTTCATTTCCACGACCACCACGTCGAGGTTGTTGTCGCGGAGGATGCCCGTGAGCTGCTTGCCTACGGGGCCATACCCTACAACAATGATGCGCTGTGAGCCTTCAGGGTGGGAAAGCTCGTTTTCATCGAGGCGGGGGAGCCCGATGCCTTTGGATTCCAGCCAATGGGCCGCCCCGTTGATGCGCCGGTAGAGCAGGGGGTTGAGGGTGATGGAAACGATCGCGGTCACGATGATCGCGCTGGAAGCTTCCTTGGGCAGTACGCCGAAGCTCACGCCCATCGCGGCGAGGATGAAGGAAAATTCGCCGATCTGCGCCAGTGCGACTGCGACGGAAAGGGCCATGCGCAAAGGCTTGCCGAAGAGCTTGACCACAATGAAGGCGGCCAGGGGTTTGCCGATGAGGACGATTCCGAGCGTGGCGAGGATGAGGGGCCAGTCGCTGATGAGCGAGGCGGGGTTGAACAGCATCCCCACGGAAACGAAGAAGAGGACGGCGAAGGCGTCGCGCATGGGCAGGGCCTCTGCGGCCGCCTGCGAGCTGAATTCGGACTGGCCGACGACCATGCCGCTGAGGAAGGCGCCAAGGGCCATGGAGGCGCCGAAGAAGTTGGCCGCGCCCACGGCCACGCCGAGGGCCAGGACAAGGACGGAGAGGGTAAACAGATCCCGGGTTCCGGTGCGGGCCACATAGGCAAGGAGCTTGGGGATGATCCGCTGGCCGACCACCAGCGCGAAGACCACGAGCGCCCCGAGTTTCAGTGTCGTAACGGCAAGGACGTGCCAGACGCTTTCGGACTGTTCGTTGCCGCCCACGATGGCGGGCAAAAGCACCAGCAGAAGGATGGTGAAGAGATCTTCCACCACCAGCCAGCCGAGGGCCACATGGCCCGTTGTGGTGTGCAGCGCTTTGTTGTCGGAGAGGACGCGGGTCAGGACGACCGTACTGGCGACGGAGATGGCCATGCCGAAAACCGCCCCGGCGGCCCATGACCAGCCGAAACCGTGCGAGACGACCATGCCGAGCAAGGTTGCCGCCCCGATCTGGGCGGCCGCGCCGGGCAGGACGATACGCTGGACGGCCAGCAGGTCTTTAAGATGGAAGTGGAGGCCCACGCCGAACATGAGCAGGATGATGCCGATTTCCGCGCATTGGGAAGCCGTGTCCGCATCGGCGACGAAACCGGGGGAATAGGGGCCTACAATAATGCCTGCCAACAGGTAACCCACAATGGGGGACATGCGTAGTTTCTGGGTGATGAATCCGAGCACGAGGGCTGCGCTCAGGCCACCGGCAAGCGTCAGGATGAGATCGACGTTATGCAGCATAGAGTCCTTTGCATGTGCGGTTGTCCGTTCACGTATTCATGATTGCGTTCTTTTTCAGAAAGAAAGAATGCCGAAACGAGGAACGAATATCAAGGGGATGGCTTTGCCCGTTTCATGATTACCTTCCAACGCCGCCATAAGGCCGGAACTGTCCGTTTGAAAGAGGTGCTTGCTCCTCTTCACGATGCGTCGGGGCGGAAGGGGGCTTGCGGCGCGGAGCGGCTGCCCATACGGGAGAGGCCCCGAAAGAGGGGAGTGGATTATCCTGCGTTTTTTTTCGATCGGAGTAAAGGTTTTGGGAAAAATTTTGATGTCGGATGCTCGTGCCGTTTTTGCAAAAAAGATACTTTTAAAGAAAAAAACGGCGTTGATATGATACTTTTTATAGCCTTTTCCCCTGTTTTTTCGAGAAAAGCGCTCCTGTAGGGATTGTCTGTGAAAAATATCGTTAACAAAAGAGAAAGGAGGAATTTCTGTTGAATAAAAAAATGAAAAGGACTATCCTTTTTTGAAAGAAAAGTTCTTGCAAAAAGCGTACTGGTTCTGGGAGTGTATCCCGGCTTTCGCAAGTCCCCGACCCATCGGAATGTCATGAAAACCAAGCTCGACGAAACCAATCTGGCAATTATCAAGGCGCTGCGTAATGGCCGCGCCTCTTTTCGAGACATCGCCGCGGATCTGGGGCTCTCCGAAGTGACTGTCCGTACCCGCGCAGCCCGGCTCATCGAAGACGGCGTGCTGGACATCTGCGGTCAGGTCGATGTGGAAAAGCTTCCCGGACACACGCTGGCGCTGGTGGCGATCAAGCTGCGTTCCCCGGATCTTGTGGGCGAGGGCGAAGTGTTCTCCCACTTGCGGGGCGTGGTTTCCGTGGCTGTCCTGACGGGGCGGCACGACCTTATCCTGACCGTGCTGCTCAATGAGGAGTTCGGCCTGCTGGATTTCTACACCAACGAGTTCTCCAAGTGTCACGACAGGGTGTCTTCCATCGAAACCTTTATCGTCTATAAGGGATTCAGCCTGAAGGTGCCCTATATTCTGTAGCCGCCCCGGCGGTCTGCGGAGTTTTTCGAGTCGGCGGGGCGTCCCGTCGGCTTTCTGGCGTCGCACAGGCGGCGCGGGATTTCGCACAAACAGGGACTGTTAAACGGAGTCATTCATGTTGCATCAAACGGCATTACACGCAACGCATGAGGCCCTCGGCGCCACGCTGGTTGATTTCGGCGGTTGGGATATGCCGCTCTGGTATCCCACCGGCGCGGTGAAGGAACATCTCGCCGTCATCCAGCACGCCGGACTGTTCGATATCGGGCATATGGCCGGGCTCATGGTTTCCGGCCCCGACGCGCTGGAAGCGCTTCAGTGGGCCTTTACCAAGGATTTGTCCTTGTCCGGTCCGCGTGCCGCTTACGGCGCGTTCCTCGATGCGTCCGGCGGCGTGGTGGATGACGCCATCGTATACCCCCTGAGCGAAGGCCGTTACTTTGTGGTGCTCAATGTGGGCAAGGGCGAACGCATTGCCGAATCGCTCAGCGCATGGGCCGTTTCCGAAGGCAAGAGCGTAACGATCCGCGATCTCGCCGGGACGTATGGCAAGCTCGACCTTCAGGGCCCGGCTACGGTCCGCGTCATGACCAAGCTTCTCAAGGACCCCGAGGCCGTGTTCGACAAATTGCCCTATTTCTCCTTCAAGGGCGACATCGAACTTGCCAACAGCGATATTTTCCTTGCCGACGGTACGCCGATCTTCCTGTCCCGTACGGGGTATACCGGCGAGCAGGGCTTTGAAATCTTCGTTCCCTACGACAAGATCGTGGATATTTGGAACCGGATTCTCGAAGCCGGGAAGGACGAAGGCGTCATCCCCTGCGGTCTGGCCGCCCGCGACTCCGTGCGCGCCGGGGCTGTGCTCCCGCTTTCGCAACAGGACATAGGCCCGTGGGCGTTCGTGAACAACCCGTGGCCCTTCACCCTGCCCAAGGATGAAAACGGCAATTGGACCAAGAATTTCTTTGGCCGTTCCGCCCTTGAGGAAGCGCTCGCTTCCGGCAATGTCACGTATACCTACGCCTACTGCGGCTTTGACCCCCGCAAGGTGACGTCTCCCGATCACGACACGCATCCGCAGGTCCTGCTGGATGGTGAGGTCATCGGCGACGTGCTCACCTGCGTGGCGGACGTGTCCATCGGGCGCGTCGACGGCGTGATCACGAGCGTCGCCAGCCCCGAAAAGCCGGAAGGTTTTGCGCCCAAAGGCCTTGTCTGCGGCTTTGTCCGCGTGAACCGCCCGCTGGAGAACGGCACCAAGCTTACGCTCGCCGACCCGCGCCGTAAGATTCAGGTCGAGACCGTGACCGATATCCGTCCCGCCCGCACCGCCCGCAAGAAGCTGGGAAGTCTGTAGGAAGGGAAAAGATTTTGAGATTGGGGAGGGGAGGGAGAAGCCCTCTGAAGAAGGGCTTCTCCCTCCCCTCCCCAAACCCACCTCTCCCTCTCCTAAGACGTTTGTAATGGGGGCGGGGGAGGCGAGTGAGCCTTGTTGAAAAACGAAGAGGGAACTCCTGACGCGCTCGGGGCCGTCTGTATCCGCTCCGGTTGAAACGTTGTTTCGGCCGGAGCGGATACAGACGGTTTTGAGGGGGTCCGGGGGGAATCATTCCCCCCGGGCGGGGTCAAGGGGCGGCAGCCCTTTGCCGCCGGAGGCATACCGCAAATATCAACCGCACGAGAGGAACACGATCATGTCCAACATTCCCGCCGAACTGCGTTACTCGGAAGATCACGAATGGATCAGCACCTCCGCCCCGTGGAAGATCGGCGTGAGCGATTACGCCCAGAACGCCCTCGGCGACCTCACCTATGTGGAACTGCCTTCCGTGGGCGACACCTTTGAGAAGGGTCAGGAGTTCGGCACGCTCGAATCCACCAAGTCCGTGAGCCCTCTGTTCATGCCCGTCGCCGGCACCATCAAGGCCGTCAACGAAGCGCTGGTGGATGCCCCTGAAAAAGTGAATCAGGATCCCTACGGCGAAGGCTGGCTCATCGAAATCGAATCCGCCGAGGGCGTGAGCGAACTGCTGGATGCCGCGGCATACAAGGCGCATCTGGAGACCCTGTAATGCATCGTTATTTCCCCCACACCGCGGAAGACGAAGCGCAGATGCTCGGCGTCGTCGGCGCCGACAGGGTGGAGGACCTTTTTGCCTCCATCCCGGCGGATTGCCGCCACGAAGGCGCGCTTCCTCTGACCGCCATGACGGAGTGGGAACTGACGGCGCAGGCTGAAGCGCTGGCCGCTTCCATGCCCGCGGCCGGTTCCGCGTGGATCGGCGCGGGAAGCTACCAGCACTACATCCCCGCCGTTGTCCCGGCCCTTGTCGGCCGTTCCGAATTTTACACCGCCTACACGCCGTACCAGCCGGAAATCAGCCAGGGTACGCTGCAGGGCATCTTTGAATTCCAGACGCTCATCGCCCGTCTGCTCGGCATGGAAGTGGCCAACGCCTCCATGTACGACGGCGCGACCGCGCTGGCCGAAGGTGCGCTGATGGCCTGCCGCCTGACCAAGCGCAACGCCGTGGCGGTTTCGCAGGCCCTGCATCCTCATTACCGCACGGTGCTGGACACGTACTGCAACGCCAACGGCATTGAAGTGCGCGACCTTACGATGACCGAAGAGGGAGGCACCAGCCTTGAGCACCTCAAGGACGATGCGGAACTCGCCGCGCTGATCGTGCAGTCCCCCAACGTCTTCGGCGTGGTCGAACACCTTGCCGAACAGGCCGAATGGATCCATGTCCGCAAGGGGTTGTTGATCACCGGCTTTACCGAAGCGATGGCCTATGGCCTGCTGGCCACCCCCGGCAGCCAAGGCGCGGACATCGTGTGCGGCGAAGGGCAGAGCTTCGGCCTGTCCCAGGCGTTCGGCGGCCCTTATCTGGGGCTTATGGCGACCCGCAAGGCCTTCGTCCGCAACCTGCCGGGCCGTCTCGTGGGCCAGACCGTGGACAACAAGGGCAAGCGCGCCTTCGTGCTCACCCTGTCCACCCGCGAGCAGCACATCCGCCGCGAAAAGGCCGTGTCCAACATCTGCTCCAACGCCGGGCTGTGCGCCATGACCTGCGCCATGTACCTTGCGAGCATGGGCGGCACGGGCCTCCGCCATATGGCCCAGCTTAACCGCGACAAGGCCGAATACCTCAAGGCCGGCCTCGCCAAGCTTGGTTTCCGCCCCGTGTATTCCGGCCAGACCTTCAATGAGTTCGTGATGGCCGCTCCCGCCGGTTTCGACGCCAAGTGGAAGCGCCTCCTTGAAGAAAAGAAGATCATGTTCGGCATGGATCTGTCCAAGTGGTACCCGCTTGCCGACAGCTACCTCTTCTGTGTTACGGAAACCCGGAGCCGCGCCGACATCGACGCCATCCTGAAGGAGATCGCCTGATGAGCAATCAGTCTTGGCCCGGGGTGTCGAGTCTCGTACTGAACGAGCCCCTGCTGTGGGAAAAAGGCCGCCCCGGACGCGTGGGCGTGAGCCTGCCCGAATCGGACGTGCCCGCCGCCCCCTATGAGGCGGAAGGCATGGTGCGGACGGATCTGAATCTGCCCGACCTGGCTGAGCTGGATGTGGTGCGCCACTACACGCGCCTTTCCACGTGGAACTTCGGTGTGGACACGGGCATGTATCCGCTCGGTTCCTGCACCATGAAATACAACCCCAAGATCAACGAAAAGATCGCCGCGCTGCCCGGCTTTGCCGGTGCGCATCCGCTGTTCCCCTCCGAATATTCGCAGGGCGCGCTGCGGGTGCTGTACGAAACCGAGCAGATGCTGTGCGCCGTGACCGGCCTTGAGGCGTGCAGCCTCCAGCCTTCCGCCGGTGCGCACGGCGAACTGACCGGCATCATGCTCATTCAGGCATGGCACCGGGCGCAGGGCAACACGCGCACCAAGATGCTCATCCCCGACACCGCGCACGGCACCAATCCGGCCAGCGCCGCCCTGTGCGGCTTCTCGTCGGTAAAGGTTCCGCTCGGCCCCGACGGCATCCTGACCGTTGAGGACGTGGCCGCCCTGATGGATGACGACTGCGCCGGGATCATGATCACGAACCCGAACACGCTTGGCCTGTTCGAGTCCAACATCAAGGAAATCGCCGAACTCGTGCACGCCCGCGGCGGCCTTGTCTACGGCGACGGTGCGAACCTGAACGCGATCATGGGCTATGCCCACATGGGCCATATCGGGATCGACGTCATGCACATGAACCTGCACAAGACGTTCTCCACCCCGCACGGCGGCGGCGGCCCCGGCTCCGGCGCGATCTGCGTGAGCAAGACGCTTGTGCCGTTCCTGCCCGGCCCCCGTCTGGTCGAAACCGACGGCAAGCTCGACTGGGTGGACAATTCCGTCGACGCCGGAGGGCAGTCCATCGGCCGTATGCATCCCTTCTGGGGGCAGTTCGGCGTGGTCTTGCGCGCGTGGGCCTACATGAAGACCCTCGGCCCGGATCTGAAGCGTGCCAGCGAGCTGGCCGTGCTCAATGCGAACTATATCAAGTTCAGCCTCAAGGATCTGTACGATCTGCCCTTCCCGCAGCCTTCCCTGCACGAATGCGTGTTCACGGACAAGAAGCAGGAAGAGTTCGGGGTCAGCACGATGGACATCGCCAAGCGCCTGATCGACTGCGGCATCCATCCGCCGACGATCTACTTCCCGCTGGTGGTGCACGGCGCGATCATGATCGAGCCCACCGAATCGGAAAATCTCGAGGATCTGGATGCGTTCATCGAGGCCATGCGTTCCATCGCGGAATTGGCCGAGACCGATGCCGACCTGTTGCATGCCTCTCCGACCCGGACTAAAGTGGGTCGCGTCGATGAAGTCGGCGCAGCCCGCAAGCCCGTTCTGACGGGCGATATGTAAACGAGAAACAGCCAAGGAGAGGGGAAGGGATCCGCAAAGAACGCTTTGCCGCCGTCGTCAGGATTACGGGCGACGCCCGACGGTTCGCTGTCGGGGATTCCTTCTCCTTTCTTTGCCGTTTTCTCGGCCCTTTGGGACTTTCATAATGGGACTGCGCCATTATGAAAGTTTTTTTTATGGAGTTCCGCATGTATTGGATCGTGAATCATTCCCTCGACCCGACATTCAACCTCGCGCTTGAGGAATATTTCTTGGGCCGGATCGAACCCGGCCATCCCGGTTACGCCATCCTGTGGCAGAACAGCCCGGCCATCGTGGTGGGGCGGTTCCAGAACACCCGTCAGGAAGTGAACGCCGATTTCGTGCGCGAACGCGGGATCAGCGTGGTGCGCCGGATGACGGGCGGAGGCGCGGTCTATCACGACGCCGGGACGCTCAACTATACCTTCATCCATCATCTGGACAAGGAAGGAGCCCTGCCCGCCTTCAGCGAAGCCGGAAAACCCATCGCCGAGGCGCTGCAAAAGCTCGGGTTGCCCGTGACTTTTTCCGGGCGCAACGATCTGATGCTGGACGGCCTGAAAGTGGCGGGCGTGGCGCACTGCCGCCGGGGGATGCGTTATCTGCATCACGGCTGTATTCTGGTAAACAGCGACCTCGATGTACTGTCTCAGGCGCTCAATGTGGATCCGGCCAAGTACAAGTCAAAGGGCGTGGCCTCTGTCCGCAGCCGCGTGGGGAATCTGGCTGAGTATCTGGCCGTGCATTCTCCGGATCTGCCGCCGCTGACGGTACAGCGCGTGCGCGATGCGATCATGGAGCACCGTTCCGGGGATGAATACCGGATGAACGCGGCGGATTTCGTCGCCATCACCCGTCTGCGGGACGCCAAATACTCGACGTGGGATTGGACGTACGGCGCGTCGCCTCCGTTCACGGAGCGCAAGGCGCAGCGTTTCCCTTGGGGCAAGGTGGAGGTTTCCTACGACATCCGGCAAGGCAGCGTGGTCGAGTGTCATTTTTACGGCGATTTCTTCATGGCCGGGCCGGGCAAGAGCCTGACCGACGAGGTGAGCAGTTGCGAGATCTATGATCTGGAAGAGGCCATGCGCTGCGTTCCCTACACGAATGAGGCCCTTTCGCCCGTGCTTGACCGTTTTCCGCTGCATCTGCTGTTCGGCGGCTGTGACCCGGATGAGCTGAAAGCCTTTTTATTGCCGGGTAGATAGAGTAGGTTGGAAATATTGTGGAAGGGAGGGGAAACTTTTCTTCAGAAAAGTTTCCCCTCCCTTCCACAAACCCCATCCCTCCCTTTCCAAAGACTTTCGTGTTTATTGAATCCCTGTTCTCAGCTTTCCTTGGAGCAGATCCTCTTTAGAAAAGGGAACCTGCCTCATTCTTTTTCTCCTTTCTTATTCCAGAATATGACAAAAGAGCCTTCCCCCATACGGAGGAAGGCTCTTTTATCCAGTAAAATCGAGAGCGGGGATTCGATAAAGTCGAACGTCTTGGGAGGGAGAGGGGGGAGGTTTGGAGGGGGAGAGGGAACCCTTCTGGAGAAGGGTTCCCTCTCCCCCTCCAATCTTCTGCTCCTATTTCAACAATCTTCCCAGCGCCTCGTTGACGAGGGCGGGGTTGGCCTTGCCCTTCATCTTGCGCATGACCTGCCCGACGAAGAAGCTGATGAGCTTGGTCTTGCCGCCCTTGTAGGCTTCGGCTTCGGCGGGGTTCTCCGCAATCACTTCGGCGACGGCGGCGTCGATGGCGGAAGTGTCGGACACCTGCACAAGGCCTTTTTCACGGACGTAGGCTTCGGGCATGACGCCGTTGGCGTACAGTTCACTGAAAATATCCTGCGCGATCTTGGCGCTGATGAGGCCGCCGTCGACGATCTTGGCGAGTTCGGCAAGGGCTTCGGGCTTGAGGGCGGAGTCTTTGAGCTCCACGCCGGTCTGGTTGATTTCGCGGAGCATGGGGCCGGTCATATAATTGGCTATCTTGCGCGGCTCGTTGTACAGGGCCACCGCCGCCTCAAAGAGGTCGGCCTGCGCGCGGTCGGATGTGATGATGTCCGCATCCTGCTCGGGAAGCTTCCATTCATCCATGAACCGCCGGCGGCGCTGCGCGGGCAGCTCGGGAAGGCTGGCCTTCCAGCTTTCGAGCTGCTCGTCCGTGATGTGCACGGGCACGAGATCCGGGTCGGGGAAATAGCGGTAGTCGTGGGCCTCTTCCTTGTCGCGCATGGACATGGTGACGCCCTTCACGCTGTCGAACAGGCGGGTTTCCTGAATCACCTTGTCCCCGTCCTCCAGCACGTCCTGCTGGCGGGAAACTTCGTATTCGATGGCCTTCTGCACATGGCGGAACGAGTTCAGGTTCTTGAGCTCGGCGCGGGTGCCGAATTCGGCCGCGCCTTTGGGACGGATGGACACGTTGGCGTCGCAACGGAAGCTGCCTTCCTCCATGTTGCCGTCCGTGATGCCGAGGTAGACCACGATGGCGTGCAGGGCCTTGAGATAGGCCACCGCTTCCTCGGCACTGCGCATGTCGGGCTCGCTCACGATTTCGATGAGCGGCACGGCGGCGCGGTTGAGGTCGAGATAGCTGTGGTCGCCTTCGTGGATGTTTTTGCCCGCGTCGGTTTCCATGTGGATGCGGGTAATGCCGATGCGCTTGGTCTCGCCGCCGACGTTGATGTCCAGATGCCCGAATTCGCACAGCGGGCGCTCGAACTGCGAAATCTGGTAGTTGTACGGCATGTCGGGGTAGAAGTAGTTCTTACGGGCGAACACCGAATCGTTGTTGATGGTGCAGTCAAGGGCGAGGCCCGCGCGGGTGGCGTACTCCACGGCGGTCTGGTTCAGGACGGGCAGCACGCCCGGCATCCCGGCGCACACCTCGCAGACGTTGGTGTTGGGCTCCACCCCGAACGTCGTGGGGCAGGAGCAGAACAGCTTGGATTTGGTGCAGAGGTGAACATGCACTTCAAGGCCGATGACGGTTTCATAAGCGGACATAGGGCGACTCCGAAAGGCCGAACGATTATTCTATTCAGGCATCAAACACTTTTGTTTTTCAATTCCAGACGCTGGGGACGCCCGGAATTCAAAACGTAAAAGTCTTAGGAGGATAGGGGATGGGGTTTGGGGAAGGGGAAAGGAAGCCCTTCTCCAGAAGGGTTCCTTTCCCCTTCCCCGATTCCTCGCGCTTCCTCTATTTTCCATACAGCTCAGGGTTCAACGTGGGGTCGTTGTACATCTTGAACTGGAAATACAGCTTGGGGGTCTTGGCCCCCTCGACGAACTCGGTGACGAGATGCTTGACGGCAAGGCTGAGGTCGGCGCGCTGCTCCTTGAGGACCGCGAGCTTCTTTTCGCAGGAGGCGATGTGCTCGGGCGTCACGTCGGTGCGCCGGACCTGCTCGTCCATGTGCCAGATCTTGAGGCTGAGGATGGAAAGGCGGTCGATGGCCATGCCGAGGGATTCCGTATTGATGTGCGGCGCGGGCGAGGCCGGGAGCAGCGGGGAGAGCAGGGCCACGAGGCAGGCGTCCACGCGCTCTATGCGGTCGTTGCGCTCCTGGTTGAGCCTGTCGATGCGGTACTTGCAGTCGGCGATGACATCGGGCGTCACGTCGCGGCGGCGGGCCGTGTCCTCAATGTGCCAGAGCCGGAAATTCCGCAGGTGCTGCGCGCGGACGAGGGCAAGGAGCGTCTCGGGGGAGGCGGAGGCGTCGGGGGCGACGTCGTCGGCCTCGGGTTCCTGGCTGTGCCAGAGGGCCGTGGCTTCGTTTTGGGCGTCGAAACAGGCATCCAGAAGCGTGAACAGTTGCGTGGGTGTGGTCATGGCTATTCCTGATTGGCGTTGGAGATGGTGGCGTCAAAGAATTTGCCGACGCCGTAGTCGCCGCGGCGGAAAAATTTTTCCGGGCCGGGGCCGACGATCTGGAGTTCGGGATGGGAGCGCTGCATGTCCAGCGCGATGCGCATTTCCTTGGTGCACCCGGTGGAGAAGGTGGCGTCCTTGCCGGACCAGACGGGCGGGACCTTGAGCCCCATGAGCCCGAAGCTGGCCTCGATGTCCTCCATGCTCTGGAAGCGCCAGATGTTGATGAGGCCGCTGCGCTGCACCTGCTCCCACATGAACATGAGATCGTCCCCGTCCATGCCGGGCTCGAAATATTCCGCCGGGTTGATGATGAAGACCTGATCAAGCCGCTCCCGCAGCGACCGGACGAACGTGTCCGCCACCTTGATCGCCGTGGCGGTCTGGCCGGGGATGCTGCCGATGATGCAGCTGTAGAACATCACGGCCTTGCCGCTGTCCTTGGAGGCACGCATACTCTTGATGATGGTCCGGGCCTTGGCCGTGAGCGCCTGTTCGCTGAACTTGCGGATGCCGGGCGCATGGGGCTTGAGCTGCATACGCACTTCGCCGCGATCTTCCCAGAAGCAGAAGACGTCGCGGGTGAAGAGGTGGCTCGTGCCGAGGAGCACGTCGCGGTTGCAGCGTCCGCGGGCGATGATGGCGTCGCTCTCTTTCCAGGCGCGGGCGAAGGTGACCGAGGTGCGGTACAGGTTGAGCCGCTCGCCCGTGCCGTCCGAAATGATGAGCAGGCGGTTTTCCCGCAGACGGCGGAGCAGTTCGTTCTTGGATGCGGCCGGAGCCTTGAATATATGGGATTCGGGCAGATTGTCCACCAGCAGGGGATCGCGGTCCACGTCCCACACGGTCGGGGCATAGTAGACCGGCGCTTCCTTGAGCGTCAGGATGACCTTGTGCCCGAGCCGCAGCAGCGTCTGGATGATCCGCAGATCAAGGGCAAGGCCGCCCTCCATCGCGCAGATGTAGAGGAACGTGCGCGGCGGGCCGGGGAAAAGCTCCTCCACCTGCGGGATGAAGGCTTCGGAACCGGTAAAGATGTCCGGGAGTTCGCATTTGCCGCTTTCCGCCGCCGCGCAGTTGTGGATGAGCTGGGTGAGGGTATGGTGCGAGCGCCCGGCAAGGTGGAAGAGGCGGGCCAGCTCAGCCAGATCCAGCGCGCGGCGCAGATCGGGGATGCCCTCGGCGCTCAGGCCGTCGGGCAGGCGTCCGAGGGCCTTCTGCAGGGTCTGCGAACGGAGGAAGGAGGCGAGCGTTTCGTTGTAGAACAGGCGCTCGTTCAGCCACGGATCGCCCGCGTCGAAATGGCTGATGAGCGTGGTGACCAGCCGCTTGACGAGGCGGGAGGGCAGGATATTGCCGAGCGCGAGGCAACCCCGGAAACGGTGGCGGCAATAGTTGATCATGTCGCGGCGCTTCTGGCGGTCCTTTTCGTAGCGGACGACCCGGATGATGGAGCGCCATGCCGCGATATACTGGCTGCGCACGCGGGGCGGAAAACTGCGGAGGTGGAAGGAGGCCGCCAATTCCCGGAAGGTGGCGTCGGAACACGGCGCGTACACCTGCCGTTCGTCCATGGCGACCATGAAGCGGAGCTGCTCCGGGCTGGCGACGCCGCTGGGGTTGATGCCGTGTTCGATGTTGTTTTCCGCGCAAAAGCTGTAGAACCACGCATCAAAGCCGGGATGGTCGCCGAGCCGGAGATCGCTGACCTGCCCGATGTCGGGAAGCCTGTTCATACGTGCTCCGGGGCGGACGTCCCGTCCGTCTGGATAAAGCCGCGTTCACGCAGCCGCTGGAAATAGGTGCCGGATGAGCAGGAAAGGACCCGCAGCCCGGCATCGAGGCTTTGTACCCGTATGACGTCGCCGCCGCACAGGGGGATGCCCTCCTGCCCGTCCACGGTCAGGAACGCGTCGGGCGCGGCGGCGTCGGTTTCGAGGCGGATGCGGGAGTCCGCGGGCAGGACGATGGGCGGGAAGCTCTTGAAGAAGGGCGAAATGGGCGTCAGGGTGAGGGCCTGCACCTTGGGATGCACCAGCGGCCCGTGGGCGGACAGGGCATACGCCGAGGAGCCGAGGGGCGTGGAGACGATCACCCCGTCGGAGCGCACGACGCCCATGTCTTCGCCGTCCACGAACACATGGACGGGCAGCACGCGGGCGATGGCGCCGCGCCCGACCACCACGTCGTTGGCGGCGTGCCCGCTGGCGATGGGCGTCCCGCCACGCAGGAGCTCCCACGCGAGCAGGAGGCAGGTGCGCGTGATCATCTTTCCGGCGAGGAGGCGTTCCAGCGCGGGTTCCCAGCCGACGGCGGAGAGTTCGGTCAGAAAGCCGACCTGACCGAAATTGATGCCGAGAAGCGGAATGTCCAGCCCGGCAAGCTTGCGGCCCACGCCGACGAAGGTTCCGTCGCCGCCGAGGATCAGGATTGCGTCGGAGGTGCGGGCCCTGCCGACGAGTTTTTCGGAAGGGCAGTCGGCGGGAAGGGCGGAACAAGCCACACCGTGGGCTTCGAGCCACTGGCTGACGGCTGCTGCGGTGGCTTCGGCGGCGGCGTGCCGGGCCTTGGTGACGAGAAGTATGGAGGTGACGGAGTGCATCTGCTTTCAGTAGTAGAATCCCTGTGATTCTTCAATAGCAAACTTGGGAGCCCGGTACCGCCGCCGTATCGTTTCGGCGGGTTGGGGAATGCCGCACGGCCCGCATGGAGTTGTCAGCGGGGGCTGTTTCGCTTATATCTCAAAGTTCGCCGCAAGCGGGTTGCAGAACGGGAATCAGGGATTATCTGTGCTTGTAGCCATGCGGTTCGAAGGAGCGTCTTATGGACAAAGCCCTGCAAATGATTTCCCAACATGCGGAAGACGGCGCGAAGCTGCGCCGCGATTTTTTTGCCGTCCACGGGGGCAAGGTGGCCGAGGCCGCCCGGCGCATGGCCGTCGCCGTGGCGCGCGGAGGCAAGATTTTGCTGGCGGGCAACGGCGGGAGCGCGGCGGATGCCCAGCACTGGGCCGCGGAGTTCGTCAACCGGTTCCTGATGGACCGGCCGCCGCTTCCGGCCATCGCGCTGACGACCGATTCTTCCGTGCTGACGTCCATCGGCAACGATTTCGGTTACGATCTCGTCTTCACCAAGCAGGTGCAGGCGCTCGGGCGTCCCGGCGACGTGTTCGTCGGCATTTCCACCTCGGGCAACAGCGCCAACGTCATCGGCGCGTTGCAGGCGGCCCGCAAGCAAAGCCTGTTCACCATCGGCCTGACCGGGGACGGGGGAGGGCGCATGGCTCCGCTGTGCGACATCCTGCTTGCGGTGGGGCATCCGTCCACGCCGCTCGTGCAGGAGACGCACGCCGCCATCGGGCATATGCTCTGCGCGCTGACGGACTACTATCTTTTCGAAAATGTGATGGCCATCAAGCCCATGCTTGACTGAATACGTTTACAGGAGAAGCGTCATGCCCATGTTTGAATACCGTTGCACGCGCTGCGGTCATGAATTTGAAGAACTTGTTTTCGGCGACGAAAATCCGGTATGCCCGGCCTGCCGCGCCGAAGCCACGGAAAAGCTCATCTCCAAGCCGTGCCGCCATTGCGAAGGCGGAAGCCTCGGCGATTTCGGCGCGCCCTCCGCGCCGTCTTCCGGAGGCGGATGCGCCGGTTGTTCCGGCGGCAACTGCGCGAGCTGCCACTAAATTTCCTAAAACCGGGGAGGCGCGCTCCAAAAGGCGCCCCTTCCCCGGATTCCTCTTTCCCGAACATTTGTGGGGGGGGGCGGCTCCGGTACGGCGGCGTCCCTCAAAAAGGCACCGTGTTCACCAGCCAAGGATCGTTATGGAAAAACTCGTTATCGCCACCCGTGGCAGCCGTCTGGCCCTCTGGCAGGCGAACCATGTGAAGGACAGCCTCGAAGCCGTACATCCCGGCCTTGCGGTGGAACTGAACATCATCAAGACCAAGGGCGACATCATCCTTGACGTGCCGCTGGCCAAGGTCGGCGGCAAAGGGCTGTTCGTGAAGGAAATTGAGGAAGCGCTCCTTTCCGGCTCGGCGGACATCGCCGTGCACAGCATGAAGGACGTTCCCATGGAGCTTCCCGAGGGCCTCATCCTCGGCATCGTGCCGGAACGCGAGGACCCCACGGACCTGTTCCTTTCGGTGGACTACGATTCGCTGGAAAACCTGCCCGCCCGGGCCGTGGTCGGCACGAGCAGCCTCCGCCGTCAGGCGCAGGTATTGGCCCAGCGGCCGGATCTTGAAGTCGTCTCCCTGCGCGGGAACGTGGACACGCGGCTCCGCAAGCTGACCGAGGGGCAGTTCGCCGCCATCATCATGGCGACGGCGGGCATGAAGCGCCTCGGCCTCTCCGTGCCCAAGGAGTGCCCGCTCGCCCCGCCCGCGTTCATCCCCGCCGTGGGGCAGGGCGCGCTCGGCATCGAATTCCGCGAGGACCGCAAGGATCTCGCCGAAATGCTGTCTTTCATGGAACACCGTCCGACCCGCATCTGCGTGGAAGCCGAACGCGGCCTGCTCGCCGGGCTCGACGGCGGCTGTCAGGTTCCCATCGCCGGACATGCGGAAATGCTTGACGACGGCACCTTCGAACTGGAAGGCCTGGTCGGTGAAGTGGACGGCTCGGTGATCATCCGCCGCAAGGTGACGGGCCGCGCCGATGAAGCCCGCGCCGTGGGCTTCGCTTTGGCCCGGTCCCTCGCCGAGGACGGCGGGGCCGAGATCCTCGCCCGGGTGTACGCGCGGTAAGTTTTCCGCCGCCGGGTTGTTCCGGCTGCCGCTCTCTCGCTTTGACTTCCCGGCTTGCGCCGCAAGGAAAGCCGATACCTTTTGAGACGGGCCGCGTTCTTTTCAAGGCGAAAACCTTTGGAAGGGGCGGGCATGGGGAGGGAAGGGACAGTCTTTCTTCAGAAAGGTTTTCTCTCCCCTCCCCGCGGTCTTTTTAATCCATATTTAGGAATATCATGAGTAAAATAAAGTCTCTGCCTGGTCAGCGCCTCTGTTCGAGTCTGCCCCCGGATCGCGTCCCTTGGGAAACGAGCGACGCCATCCCGCGCAACGGACACCGTAAGGTGGCCCCGCAGCCCCGCGCCCTCAAGGCGCTGGAGCTGGCGTTGCACATCCACACGGCAGGGTACAATATTTATCTTTCCGGCGAGTCGAACCTTGGGCGGACCTACATGCTCCGGGAATTTCTCGAGCCCCGCATCCGCAAGGCCCAGACGCCGCCGGACCTGCTTTACGTCAACAATTTCGATGATCCGGATCGTCCCGTGCTGTTGTCCGTCCCGGCGGGGCAGGGCAAAAAGCTGCGTTCGGTCCTTTCGCAGGCGCTGGCGGATATCCGCAAGGAACTGCCCGTCCGTCTGGACAACGAGAAGTACGTCAAGAAGCGTTCCGAATTGCAGGATCGTTTTCAGGCCGTGCGTTCCGGGCTCATCAAGCAGATGGACAAGACCGCCGGGAAAGAGGGCTTCAACCTCGATATGGATGAGCAGGGCAGCCTGACCCTGTATCCCCTGGTGGAAGGCAAGCGCCTGAGCGAGGACGAGTACGAACATCTCGATCCCACCTTGCGTCAGGGGCTCAAGCAGAAGGGCGATACCCTTCTGCGGGCCATGTCCGGCATGGTGCGCAAGCTGAATTCCGCCGAGCAGTCTTTCCGCTCGGACGAGAGGACGCTGGAGCAGGAAGTGATCGGCTCGGTGCTGTCCGCCGTGCTGACCCCTGCCGTGGAGCGCATCCTGAAGAACTGCGCCGGGCCGGACGGTGAGCCGGATTCCACTCTGAAAAAGTATTTTGAAGCCCTGCGTCAGGATATTCTGGATCACCCGGAAGGTTTCCTGCCCCGTGAAACGCAGCCCGCGCAGGCCCTGAGCGCCGCGCTGTCCGGCGATGCGCAGCATCCCGAGACGGACACGTACCTCTATGACGTGAACGTGTTTGTGGACAACAGCGGGAACAAGGGCGCCCCCCTGATCATCGAAGACCACCCCACCACCGCCAACCTGCTTGGCTGCGTGGAGCGCGAGTCGGAAATGGGCGCGCTGGTCACGGATTTCACGCTGATCAAGGCCGGATCCCTGCATCGGGCCAACGGCGGTTTCCTTGTCCTGCATCTTGAGGACATTCTCCAGCATCCCGGCGCATGGGAAGGGCTTCTCCGCGCCCTGCGCGCCGGTTCCGCGCGGCTTGAGGAGGCGGGCGACGTGCCGGACGGCGCTGTCCGCACCAAGGGCATCGAGCCGCAGCCGGTCCCCCTGAACCTCAAGGTCGTGCTCATCGGCAACGAGGAGCTGTACGAAGCCCTGCTGACCAATGACGACCGCTTCGCCAAGCTGTTCAAGATCAAGGCGCACATGACCGAGACGGTGGAGCGTACCGCCGCCGACATCCGGTCGTGGCTCATCCGTGTCGCCGGGATCATCGACGAGACGCATCTCCTGCCGTTCAGCCGCACCGCGCTGGCCGGGCTTGTGGATTTCAGTTCCCGCGTGGCCGAGGACCAGCGCAAGCTGTCGCTCAAGTTCCCGCTCATGCGCGACGTGATGATCGAAGCCTCCGCGATGGCCGCCATGAAGCAGTCCGCGCTGGTGGAGGCCGAGCATCTGGAAGAGGCGCTCGAAGCCCGCATGTACCGTGCGAACCTTGTGGAAGAGCTCTACATGGAAGAGTACGACCGCGAGCTCATCAAGGTACGGACGTCGGGTTCCGCCGTCGGGCGGGTCAATGGCCTGTCGGTGTCGTGGTACGGGGATTTCGAGTTCGGCCTGCCGCATCAGATTTCCTGCACAGTGGGCGTCGGGCACGGCGGCATCATCGACCTTGAGCGCGAGGCCGAGCTTGGCGGCCCCATCCACACCAAGGCCATGCTTATCCTCAAGAGCTATCTTGTGGACCAGTTCGCCCGCAACAAGCCGCTTGTGATGACCGGAAGCCTGTGTTTCGAGCAGAATTACGGCGGCATCGAAGGCGATTCCGCCTCGGGCGCGGAGCTGGCGGCGTTGCTGTCGGCGCTTTCCGGCGTGCCGCTCAAATTGTCCCTCGCCATCACCGGCGCGGTAAGCCAGTCCGGCCAGATCATGGCCGTGGGCGGCGTGTCCCGCAAGATCGAGGGCTTTTTCGGCATCTGCTCCCGCCGCGGGCTCACGGGCGAGCAGGGGGTCATCGTCCCCCGTGACAACGTGGATCATCTGATGCTTTCCCCGCGCATCCGCGAAGCCGTGGACACGGGCAAGTTCGGCATCTACCCGGTGGAGCACATCACCGAGGCGCTTGAGCTTCTGACCGGCATTCCCGCCGGGAAGCCCCTCAAGAACGGCGGGTTCACCCGTGATTCCCTTTACGATCTCGTCGATCGCCGTTTGCAGGAGTTCGGCCACAGCGCCGAGCACGCGTATTCGAAGCCGTTGAGGAGAAGGAAGAAGTAGGCGTTGGGATAGCAACGCCATTGGGGGAGGGAAGGGGAAACTTTCTAGAGAAAGTTTCCCCTTCCCTCCCCCAAACCCCCTCCCTTCCCCTTCAAAGATTTTTATGTTTATCGAATCCCTGCTGCCGTTTTTCCTTGTAAAGGGAGGATGGGGCGGGAGGATTCAGGCTGAAAACGCCCGCTGTCCATTGTTTGGAGAGCGGGCGTTTTCTATTGGGGTGGAAAATAGGGATTAGCGGTTGGTATAATTGAATGCATTCGGGAAGGGGAAGAGGGGAGGCAGGGGAAAGATTTTTTGAAAAACGGTCTGTTACTCTCTGTTCTTCAAGTAGGCGACCGAAACGGCGCTTGCCACGGACATGGCGGCGATAGTGAGGAAGGCGAGGCCGAACGTGTAGTATTCCCCGCAGTAGCCGATGAAGAAGGGGATGCCCCCGGCGGAGATGAGCCCGGCGAGGGGCATGGTCAGCGAGAGCAGGATGGGCTGCTCGTCGGCCGAGAAGCATTGGGCGAAGACCTTGAACAGCGGCGGGAAGACGAAGGCCATTGAAGCCGCCTGCAGGAACACGCCGCAGAGCGCGGGGATGCGGGACACCGAGGCGTCCACGGACATGAGGCACAGGGCCACGGCGTGGAGCAGGAAACAGGCGCTGACGGTACGCTTGGCATTGAAGCGGTCGGCGGCCCATCCGGCGGCAATGACGATGACCGGCATGGCGAGGCGGGATATGGAAAGGCCGAGGTTGGCTTCTTCCGGCCCAAAACCTGCCGCGCTGACGAGGAAGATTTGCAGGATACTGTAGATGGAGAATTCGCCGATCATGGAAGCGGCCATCAGCAGCGCCACGATCCAGCTTGCGGGGTTTTTGAGGAGCACCCCGCATCCTTTGAAGGACGGGGCATCGGTGCGTGTGTTGCCGCCGCGTCCCCAGAGCAGGAATGCCCCGGCGGTACAGATCATGAGGACGCCCATGATGGCGAAGACGCCCCGCCAGTCCGTAAACATGAGACCGGCCTGCGCGAGCAGGGGGATCAGGATAAAGCCCGTGTTTGGGGCCAGTTCATGAATGGCGACGGCTTTGCCCCAGTCTTTGGGAAAGACAAGCGAGGAGAGGGTTGCCATGCCCGCCGGAAAATAGAAACCGACACCGAGCCCGAAAGCTATGAAAACAAGCCGCGCCTGACCGAGCGTGTGCACCAGCGGCATCAACAGAAGGATACCCCCGGCGATGGCCAAAGGGATGGTCGCGATCTGCCTTGGTTTGAAGCGCGAGAGGAGAAAACCGGAAGCGGCCAGTGCCGAACTGAATCCGGCGCTTTGCATCAGGAGGAGGCTCGTCGCCTGCGCGTGCCCGATTCCCAGATCTTCCTCAATGGAGACAAGCAAAGGCGTCAGCGTGGAGCGCGACATGTAGTTCAAGAGAAACAGCAGAGCAACAAATCCCGTCCACGGCAGGGCTGTCCGGAACGGCATGGGAATATCTTTCGGGGGCATGAAACACTCCTGACGGTAATCTCATGTACCATAGCCGCATCTTCCCTGAAAGGCCAGACAGCGGATGGAGGCCCCGGCGAAGAGGCTCCCTGAACCCCTCTTGATCTCCCATAAAAGAAAAACCTCCCCTCATATGAAGGAAGGCTCTCTTTCACGGTACAACCGGGAACAGGGATTCGATAAAGTCGAAAATCTTTGAAGAGGAGAGGGAGGGGTTTGGGGAGGGGGAGGGGAAACTTTCTAGAGAAAGTTTCCCCTCCCCCTCCCCAATCTTTACTCAATCCCAATTATGACATCATTGCATCACGCGCCTGTCGATGACGCGGACGGCCTTGCCTTCGGAGCGCGGGATGGAGTGCGGCTCCACAAGGCGAACCTTGGTGGTGACGCCGAGGAATTCCTTGATGCCTTTCTGGATGCGCTGTTCGCGCTGCTGGAGATCCTTGATTGCGTCGGAGAACATCGCGCCGTCGAGCTCGACCTGCACTTCGACGTAGTCGAGGTTGTTCTCGCGGGTGAGGATGAGCTGATAGTGCGGGGAAACGCCCTGCACTTCGAGGAGCAGGCTTTCGATCTGCGAGGGGAAGACGTTCACGCCGCGGATGATCAGCATGTCGTCGCTGCGGCCCGTGATGCGGTTCATGCGCACATGGGTACGGCCACAGGAGCAGGGAGTGTAGTTCAGCGAGGTGATGTCGCGGGTACGGTAACGGACCAGCGGGATGCCCTGCTTGGTCAGCGTGGTGATGACCAGCTCGCCGGTGCTGCCTTCGGGCAGGATTTCGCCGGAGACGGGGTCGATGATCTCGGGAAGGAAATGGTCTTCCCAGATGTGCATACCATGTTGTTCTTTGGCGCAGGACTGGGAAACGCCGGGGCCCATGATTTCGGACAGGCCGTAAATGTTCGTCGCGGTGATGCCGAGCTTGTCCTCGATTTCCCGGCGCATTTCCTCGGTCCACGGTTCGGCGCCGAAAACGCCGAGGCGGAGGGGCAGATCCTTGATGTTTATCCCGATTTCGAGGCCCGCGTCATGGAGATGCAGGGCGTAGGACGGCGTACAGCAGAGCACGGTCGCGCCGAAGTCGCGCATGAGCTGGACCTGACGCTTGGTCGAGCCGCCGGACATGGGGATGACGGTCGCGCCGAGGCGTTCCGCGCCGTAGTGTGCGCCGAGGCCGCCGGTGAACAGGCCGTAGCCGTAGGAAACCTGCACGATGTCATTGGCGGTGGCTCCGGCCGCGGCCAGAGAGCGGGCGGCGCATTCGGCCCACGTTTCAATATCGCGCTTGGTGTATCCGACCACGGTGGCCTTGCCGGTGGTTCCGCTGGAGGCATGGATGCGCTGGATCATTTCCATCGGGACGGCGAACAGCCCGTAAGGGTAGTTGTTCCGCATGTCCTGCTTCAGGGTGAAGGGAAGGAATTTCAGATCGTCCAGCGACTGCACGTCGGAGGGCTTGATGCCCTTTTCGTCGAAGCTGCGGCGATAGAAGGGAACGTTGGCGTAAACGCGACGGCACAGGTCCTGAAGGCGACTCAGCTGGATTTCCCGAATCTTTTCCCGTGGCATCGTCTCTTTATCTATGTTGAAAATCATACAGTCCTCCAAACGGAATGCGTAAAGTCGAGACACACGAGGATTGCCCCATTTGCCCGGAGCGGTCAAGAGCCGAAAAAGGGGATTTTACCCTGTCCATCAGTGGTTTCCGGGCCCCGAAGGGGGCAGGGCTTTCGTTGCGATCAACCCGAAAATGGAGTATGTCTCGGCGATGGAACAACATAACTCTACTTCTACGGCGTCTCAGGCAACCCCCGCTAACACCCCTGCCCCCAAGGCACAGGCGGCCCGCAAATTTTCCACGGCGTCGGCTTCCGAAAAGACGGCCGCTCTTGTGAAGTGGCTTGAAGAAAGCAAGGCTCGCGATGTCGTGGCCCTCGATGTGGCGGGCAAGAGCCCGTGCATGGATGTGGTCATCGTGGTCACGGCGTCTTCGCTCCGCCATGCCAAGAGCCTCGCCGACGGCCTGATGGAGCAGTGCACCAAGAACAACTACGAATTCCTGCGCATGGAAGGCTATCAGACCGGGCAGTGGATTCTGGCTGACCTCAACGACATCGTCGTGCATATTTTCCAGCAGGACGTGCGCGAGCTTTTCCGCATCGAATCCCTTTGGAAGGAATCTCCCGCATTGTATGGCGAAATGCCCGCGGTGTCCCCCCGTCACGCAGAACCCGCCGGGGACGAAGACTAAGCCCCCGGCTCCAAGGAAGTGCATCATGTCCCTTACCCCGACGCTGCTCCTCATTCTTGATGGCTACGGACTGGCTCCCGCCGGTCCGGGCAATGCCGCCAGCCTTGCGCGGACGCCCAACATCGATCGGCTCATCTCCCTGCCGGGCGCGACGCGCATCGACGCCTCCGGGCGCGCGGTGGGGCTGCCCGCCGGATATATGGGCAATTCGGAAGTGGGGCACCTCAATATCGGGGCCGGACGCATCGTGTATCAGGATATGACCCGCATCGACGTGGCGATGGAGACGGGCGAACTTGCCTCCAACGCCGCGCTGCTCGAGCTGCTGGCGAACGTGAAGCGGACGGGCGGGCGGCTGCACTTCGCGGGATTGCTGTCCGATGGCGGCGTGCACAGCCACATCAACCACCTCGGCGCGCTCATGGATATCGCCGCTGCCCACGGCGTGGACGTGCGCGTCCATGCGTTCATGGACGGGCGCGACACCAGCCCCACCAGCGGCGCGGGTTTCCTCGCGCAGCTTGGGGACATGATGGCGCGGACACGGGCGGCGCATTCCGGCGTGTCGGTGGAACAGGCTGCTCTCGTGGGGCGTTTTTACGCTATGGACCGCGACAAGCGCTGGGAGCGGGTAAAGGTGGCGTGGAACATGATGGTCCACGGCGAAGGCCAGCGCGCCTCCGATCCTGTGGCGGCCGTTGAAGCCCTGTATGCTGCCGGGGAGACCGACGAATTCCTCAAGCCGCAAGTGTTCGGCGACCCCGCCGACGTGTGCGTCAGGAACGGAGACGGCATCTTCTTCATCAATTTCCGCGCCGACCGTGGGCGCGAGCTGGTGAGCGCCTTCCATTTCCCTGATTTTGACGGGTTCGATCGCGGCGGTGTCCCGGCGCTGGCTGGCCTTGTGACCATGACTTCCTACGACAGCTCACTGCATGTGCCGGTGGCGTTTCCCAAGGAAAACCTGGTGCAGACGCTGGGTGAAGTCGTGGCTGACGCGGGCGCGCATCAGCTCCGCATCGCCGAAACCGAAAAGTACGCCCATGTGACCTACTTTTTCAGCGGCGGGCGTGAGGAGCCCTTCCCCCTTGAGGATCGCATCCTTGTCAATTCGCCGAAGGATGTGGCGACCTATGATCTCAAGCCGCAGATGAGCGTGCTTGAGGTGACGGATCGTTTCCTCGAAGCGTGGGCCGCAGGGCCGGAAAAGGACGGCGTGCCGTATACGCTGGCGGTCTGCAATCTGGCGAACCCCGACATGGTGGGGCATACCGGCGTCATTGAGGCGGCGGTGAAGGCGCTTGAGTATGTGGACGGCTGCGTGGCCCGGCTGGTGGAAGTTGTGCTCAGTTCCGGCGGCCGCGTGCTGATGACGGCGGACCACGGAAATGTCGAGGTGATGCTGGACGAAACCGGGCATCCCCAGACGGCCCACACCTGCAATCAGGTTCCGCTGGTTGTGGTGGAGCGGGGCGCGGACGGGGAGCGGGCCGTTCCGTTGCGTTCCGGCGGCAAGCTTGGGGATATTGCGCCCACGCTGCTGGATTTGTGGGGCCTTGCCAAGCCGGGCGTCATGAGCGGCGAAAGCCTTGTCGAAGGAGTGCGGGGATGAGTCTTTCCAGTCGTCCCGTGCAGCCCGTGCCGCCGGAGAGCATGGAGCTTGTCTTTTTTTATCGTTGCCCCGGCTGCGGGCGCCGCAATCCTCTGATTGCGCCGACGCAGCCTTCCATGACCCGTTGCGAGTCCTGTGGGGAGCCTTTCCCCGTCATGCCGGTGGACGAACGCACCGTGCATTACGTCAAGATCATGCTCGCCAACGGCCGCGCCGCTCTGGATCCTGATTTCGCATAGTTTTTGGGGAATAATCGGGGGAGGGGAGAGGAAACCTTTCTAGAGAAAGGTTTCCTCTCCCCTCCCTCGGACCCCCTCCTCTCACCTTCCCAAGATTTTCGACTGGTGGGGAGGCCGCGCAACGGCTTTCCCCTTTTTATTTGAACAATTATTGAATGCTATAAAGCTACCGCAGTCATGTGTCGGGGATATTGTTTTGATGGTTGGCGCGCCTTAGTGCGGCCCTATGCTTCATAGAGGTACAGGCTTCCGCCCGCACACAAAAGTTTTAGGGGGACAAGGGGGAAGGGAGCCCTTTTTCAAAAGGCCCCTTCCCCTCCCAAATTCCTCCTTCCTTACCCTCAAACAAAAGGAATTGATTATGACAACGTCACACTATCAGGCGGCCCGGGAAAACCTGTTCGGGCATGTGCCCTTTTTGCAGCGCAGGATGCCCGGCATGTTGATCCGGGATCTGGGCGGCGCGCTTCTTGTTGATTCGGGGCTGGGCTCGGATACCTTCAACAAGGTGCTCTGGGAATGCGGCGGAGACGGGCGGCCTTGCCGGGTTGAGCGGGGAGCGGAGGACGGCCTGTTGCAGGCCTCCAAGGACTGGTTCGCGGGCAAACGCCCCAGGGATCTGCTGGAGCTGCCGGGAATGGCCCTTCCCCCGGCGACGGAGCGCCCGTTTACGGTGTGGGCCAGCGCCGAGGACGAAGGCGCGCTGAACCGCCAGCGTACGGCGTTCGGGCGGAACGGCTACGGGATAGGCGAGCTTGAAACGGGCATGGCTTTGCCTCTAAACCGCTGGACGCCGGAAGGACGTCCGCAGGAAGGCTTGCGGATCGTACAGGTCGGGACGTCCGCCGAACTGTCCGCCTACGCGGATGTCCTCGCCGCCAACTGGAACCCGCCGGATGAGGATGTGAAAAGGTTGTACAAAGCCGCCGAACAGGTGTTGTTTCAAGCTGTTGCGCCCATGCGTCTGTTTGTGGGCTTTGCCGGGGAGGTCCCTGTGGTCAGCGGGGAACTCTTTTTGAGTGAAAAAGGTAATACGGCGGGATTGCATATGATCAGCACTCGTGAAGCCTTTCGCAGAAGAGGCTTCGGCGGAGCCATGACGGCGGCGCTTTTGCGGGCCGGGCAGGCTGCGGGAGCCTCTTTGGCGGTGCTGCAGGCTTCGAGCGAGGGGGAACCTGTATACAGGCGGCAAGGTTTTGAGCCGTGCGGTTTGTTTGTGGAATATGTTTTGAGCGAAGAAATCCTTTTTTAATAATATGTTATATTGTTTTTAGAGGCCTAGGGCGTTCATTGAGCATTCAAGCAGGTAAAGAGAGGAAGCATTCGTTTGTTTTTTCACGAAAGTGGGGGTGTTGGCGCCCGCTAAGGGGCGTCGGATCAGGCATTCCCCCCTTGACGGAGACTTTTTTTCACGATACCAGCTTGAGAAGCTAGGCACCTGTCTGAGAGCATATGGCATCATACTGCAATCAGACTGGTTTTGTTGTCAGGGGAAATGTTTCTTTTTCTATTTGCAAAGGACTGCCACCATGGAAAACGGTCGAAAACTGCTGCGTGGGATTGCGCTGGCGGCGATTGCCGTGATCGGTTTGGGTGGGATTGCGTTGTTTGCTTCACCGTCGCTGGCCGCCCAAACCCGTCCCGACGTGATCCGCATCGATGCCATAGGCCAGCTCAAGAAGCTGGAAATGCCTCCCGCCGTGTTTTTGCATGACGAACACACCAAGGCTCTCGCTGCCACGGGCCAAGACTGTTCTGTCTGTCATACGCCCACCGCGAACGGGCACACCGTCAAATTCCAGCGCAAGGAAGACGGCACCGACGCCAAGAAGCTGGAAAACATCTATCATAATGGTTGCATTGGTTGCCATGAGAACATGGCTTCCAACAACCAGAAGACGGGTCCGCTCGACGGCGAATGCCGCGCCTGTCACGACACGAAGCTTCCGTTCAAGGCTGAACAGAAGCCCGTCAAGATGGGCAGCAAATCGCTCCACTATCTGCACGTCAGCTCCAAAGCTATCGTCAACCCGGCCAACTCCGAAGAAAACTGCGGCGTTTGCCACCATGTGTATGACGAAAAGCTGAACAAGCTCGTATGGAAGAAGGGACAGGAAGACGCCTGCGCCGCCTGCCACGGCGAAAAGGCCGTTGGTTCCACGCCTTCTCTCCAGACCGCCGTGCACACCAAGTGCGTGTGGTGCCATGAAAACGTGGCCCAGTCCTCTCGTGCGTATCTGACCGCTCAGGTGGAAGCCAAGAAGGCCGCCGAGCCCAAGAGCACGAAGAAGCTTTCCGCCAAGGAAGTGCAGGCCGAGGCCGCCGCCGAAGCCGCCTCCATTGAGGCCGCGATTGTGACCGGCCCCACCACCTGCGCCGGTTGCCATACCGAAGAGGCCCAGTCCAAGTTCAAGCAGGTGAATCCGGTTCCCCGCCTGATGCGTGGTCAGCCCGACGCCACCGTGTTGTTGCCCGTCAACAACGCCAAGCGCCCCGTGGGCGCTCCCGAAGCCGGCATGAAGCCCGTGGTGTTCAACCACAAGGCGCATGAGGCTTCCGTGGACAGCTGCCGCACCTGCCACCATGTCCGTATCGAGTCCTGTACCGTCTGCCACACCGTCGACGGCAACAAGGACGGCAACTTCGTGAAACTGGCCGACGCCATGCACGCGAAGACCTCGGACAGCAGCTGCGTGGGCTGCCATCAGCAGACCGTGATGCAGAAGAAGGAATGTGCCGGTTGCCACGGGGCGGTTCCGGTTATGCCCGCCGATTCCTGTGCCACCTGCCACAAGGACGTGAAGGGCATTACCTCTGCCCAGATCGCCGACGGTTCCGCCTTCGATCTCACGAAGGAACAGCTTGCCGACATCGCAGCCAAGGATCTGGCCGCCCAGCCCGCTCCGGCGAAGCCTTTCCCGGCCGTCGAAGTGCCTGAGACCGTGACCATCGGTGCTCTGTCCAACGATTTTGAACCGAGCGTGTTCCCGCACCGCAAGATCTACGAAGCCCTTGTGAAGGGTGCCGCCGACAGCGGGCTTGCCTCCGCGTTCCATACGTCGCCGACGGCCATGTGCGCCGCGTGCCACCACAACAGCCCCATCGCGGATCTGAAGACCCCGCCGAAGTGCGCCAGCTGCCACGGGATTGAGGCTGACAAGATGGCTACGAGCGTCAACAAGCCTTCGCTCAAGGCTGCGTATCATCAACAGTGCATGGCCTGCCACGATCGGATGAAGATCGAGAAGCCTGCCGCCACCGATTGCGCGGGTTGCCATACCCCGCGCGTGAAATAGGCGGAGGAGAAGATATGAACCGTAGATCATTTCTGACTCTGATGGGTGGGCTGGGTATCGGTTCGGCTCTGGGCGGCGCGAAATCCGCGTCCGCCGCGGGCGGAACCTTCCACGGCTACCCCGACAGCAAGGGTGTGCTTCACGACACCACGCTGTGCATCGGTTGCCGCAGGTGCGAACAGGCCTGCAACAAGGTCAACGATCTCCCCAAACCGGAGAAGCCCTTCACCGATCTCAACGTGCTTAACGAAAAGCGCCGCACGTCCGCCAAAGAGTGGACCGTGGTGAACAAGTACCGTCCCGCGAGCCTCGACAAGGACGTGTTCCGCAAGAGTCAGTGCATGCACTGCGAGGAACCCGCCTGCGCCAGTGCGTGCTTCGTGAAGGCGTTTACCAAGAACCCCGACGGTTCCGTGACCTACGATCCCACCCTCTGCGTGGGCTGCCGTTACTGCATGGTCGCATGCCCGTTCAATATCCCCGGCTACACCTACGACCGCGCCCTCAATCCGCTGGTCCAGAAGTGCACGCTGTGCCACCCCCGCCTGCAGGAAGGCAAGCTTCCCGGCTGCGTGGAAGCCTGCCCCACCGGAGCGCTGGTGTTCGGCAAGCGCAAGGATCTGGTCAAGATCGCGTGGGATCGCATCACCGCTCATCCCGAACGCTACCAGAACCATGTGTACGGCGAGCACGAAATGGGCGGCACCGCGTGGATGACCATTTCCGGCGCTGAGTTCAAGGAAGTGGGCCTCAACGAGGATCTCGGCACCAAGGCCGCCGGCGAATATACGGCTGGAGCGCTCGGAGCCGTGCCCATGGTTGTGGGCATCTGGCCTGTCCTGCTTGGCGGCGCGTACGCGATCACCAAGCGTAAGGAACAGATCGCCAAGGAAGAGCAGAACGATGCCGTAAACGCCGCCGTCGCCCGTACCGAGGAAGAAGCCGCGAAGAAGCTGCAGGCCAGCCTCGATAAGGCCGCGAAGGAAGCCGCCAAGGAAAAGGATCGCGCCGTCGCTGATGAAGTGAAGAAGGCCGTGGCCGAAGCCGAAGAGGCTCTCCGGGCGCAGCTTGAGGCCGAAAAGGCCGAAGCCGTGGCGAAGGCTGCGGAAGAGGCTGCCGCGAAGGCCGCCGAAGAAGCCGCTGCCAAGGCTGCCGCCAAGCCTTCCAAGCCTGAAAAGGGCAAGAAGGGCAAGCACGACACCAACGGCGGGGAGGCGTAAGCAATGAAACTCTGGAAGAACCTCTCGAATCGTCTTGATGCCGTGGCTGACGTCATGGCCGCCAAGCCTTGTATGCAGGGTTGCGTTGGCAAGACGCTGTTGTCCATCCCCCGCACGCCCGGCAACCTGATCACGGCTGTGATCCTTGCCATCGGGCTGCTGATCACCATCGGGCGCTTCGGCTTCGGCCTTGGCGCGGTGACCAACCTGGACGACAACAACCCTTGGGGCATCTGGATCGCCTTTGACCTGCTGTGCGGCGTCGCACTGGCGGCGGGCGGCTATGTGACCTCTTCGGCCTGCTATCTCTTCGGCATGAAGCGGTATCATTCGGCCGTGCGCCCCGCCATCCTGACCGCCTTCCTCGGCTACGCCTTCGTGGTCGTCGCCCTGTTGTACGACGTGGGCCAGCCGTGGCGTCTGCCGTATCCTCTGCTCGTATCGCAGGGCACCACGTCCCTGCTGTTCGAAGTGGGCCTGTGCGTGGGCATCTACCTGACCGTGCTGTTCATCGAATGGTCCCCCGTGGGCCTCGAATGGCTCCTCGGCATGAAGGACGCCCCCTGTTGGCTCGTCCGCCTGCGTCCCCGAATGCATACCATCCGCAAGGCCGTGCTGTGCTTCACGATCCCGCTGACCATCCTCGGCGTGGTGCTGTCCACGATGCACCAGTCCTCGCTGGGCGCGCTGTTCCTCATCGCCCCGAGTAAGATGCACCCCCTGTGGTACTCGCCGTTCATGCCGGTGTTCTTCTTCATCTCCTCGATGGTGGCCGGTCTTTCGATGGTCATCTTCGAAGGCACGCTGTCCCACAAGGCACTGCACAACAAGATGGATGAAACCCACCTGCGTGAAGCCGACGGCGTTGTGTTCGGCTTCGGCCGCGCGGCTTCCTTCGTGCTGATCGGCTACTTCATCATCAAGGTGCTGGACACCACCATGGACAACGACTGGCACTATCTCGCTTCCGGTTACGGTGCGTGGTTCGCCGTCGAAATGGTCGGCTTCGTGCTCCTGCCCGCCTTCCTGTACGCCCTCGGCGTGCGCGAAAAGAACATCACGCTCATTCGTGTGGCGTCGGTGTTCGGCGTGCTCGGCATCGTCGTCAACCGCTTCAACGTGTGCCTCGTGGCCTTCAACTGGCAGCTGGACAGCGCGGATCGCTACTTCCCGAGCATCTCGGAAGTGTTCCTGTCCATCTTTATCGTAACCCTGATCGTGACGGCGTACCGCTTCGTGTGCTCGAAGATGCCGGTCCTGTACGAACACCCTGATTTCAAGGACGCCCACTAGGGCGCCGGGAGCGAAACATGGAAGATTTCCCCACGCTCTACTCGTTTATGATTTTCACCAAGGGCTGGACGTATGTCCTCATGGGCGTCGCGCTCGTGGGGTTCCTCGGATACTGGCGCTTCCTTTTTGGTCGCGACGAGCGAACCGGCAGACCCGAGTAATCCGCAAGGAGCTGTTGTATGTACGAATTCCTCACTGGTCCCATGTTGTGGGCTGCCTTTCTCATCTTCGTGATTGGCCTTGCCCGCCGTGTGGTCCTGTATATCCGGGGGTTGGATTGGCGGCTTGAACGTGTCGCCTACGGCCCCGGCCGTAAAATCGGTATGAAGGGCGCGATTTCTTCCGTCCTTCAGTGGCTGGTTCCTTTCGGGACGCACAGCTGGCGCAGGCAGCCGTATTTCACCATCGCCTTCTTCCTGTTCCATATCGGCGTGGTGATTGTGCCTCTGTTCCTTGCCGGTCACATGGTCATCATGCAGGAACGCTTCGGCTTCAGCCTGCCTTCGCTGCCCATGTGGTTCTCCGACGCCTTTACGGTGCTCGCCATCGTCGGTGCGTTTATGATGATCCTGCGCCGCGTTGCGTTGCCGGAAGTCCGCTTCCTGACGACGCTGGGCGACTGGGGTATCCTGTTGCTGGTGCTGTTCGTGCTCGTCGCCGGATTCCTCGCCCGTATGCAGGCCCCCGGTTATGAAAGCTGGCTCCTGTGGCATATCTTCGCGGCCGAGCTGGTGCTCATTCTGGCGCCGTTCACCAAGCTTTCCCACATCGTGCTGTACTTCATGTCGCGCGGTCAGCTTGGCATGGACTACGCCATCAAGCGTGGCGGCGCGTCGCGCGGCCCCGCTTTCCCCTGGTAATCCCCCGGGATTGTCAGCATATTGGAGGACAACATGCCTGAAGGCAAGTTTTGTAACAGACGGCCCATCAACACCGAGGAAGATCTGAAAGCGCTCCTCGGCGACAAGGGTGGGCAGCAGTATTATAAAGAAATGGAAATGCTGGAAGTGGACACGGTCGCTCTGTGGGAGACCCTGCAGAAGACCTGCAAGTCCCGCACCCGCACGTGGCTCGAGATTTGCGCCCACTGCGGCCTGTGCGCGAACAGCTGCTTCCTGTATACGGCGAACAACCGCGATCCCAAGCAGGTTCCGTCCTACAAGATCCAGTCCACGCTCGGCGAAATGCTTCGCCGCAAGGGGCAGGTCGACACGAAGTTCATGATCGATACGATGGAAGTGGCATGGGCGAAATGTACCTGCTGCAACCGTTGCGGCACGTACTGCCCGCACGGCATCGACATGGGCGTCATGTTCAGCTATCTGCGCGGCGTGTTGTATTCTCAGGGCTTCGTGCCGTGGGAACTCAAGATCGGTGCGGGTATGCACCGCGTATACGGCGCCCAGATGGACGTGACCACCGAAGACTGGGTGGACACCTGCGAATGGATGGCCGAGGAAAACGCGGAAGAGTGGCCGGGCCTCGAGATCCCGATCGACAAGGAAGACTGCGATGTCATGTACATCCTGAACGCCCGCGAACCCAAGCACTATCCTGAAGACGTGGCGCAGGCCGCCATCCTCTTCCATGTGGCCGGGGAAAAGTGGACCGTTCCTTCCGTGGGTTGGGAAAACACGTCCCTGTCCCTGTTTGCCGGTGACTGGGAAGCGTGCGCCAACAACGTGAAGCGTATCTACGGCGCGGTCGATCGTCTGCGCCCCAAGATGGTCGTAGGCACGGAATGCGGGCACGCGCACCGCGCCACGGTCGTGGAAGGCCCCTATTGGGCCGGACGCGAAGACGGCAAGCCGCCGGTCCCGTTCCTGCACTATGTGGAATGGCTGGCCGATGCGCTGCGCAAGGGCAAGATCAAGATCGATCCCGCCAAGCGCCTCAAGATGCCCGTGACCCTGCAGGACTCGTGTAACTACATCCGTAACCACGGCCTCGCCGAGCACACCCGCTACATCATGAGCCAGATCGCGGAAGACTTCCGCGAAATGAAGTGCAACCGCGAAGACAACTTCTGTTGCGGTGGCGGCGGCGGCTTCAACGGCATCGGCAAGTTCCGCCCGCAGCGTGACAAGGGCCTGTACATGAAGTTGCAGCAGATCCGCGAAACCGGTGCCAAGATGGTCATTTCGCCCTGCCACAACTGCTGGGACGCCATCCGCGACATGATGGAAGTGTACCATGTGCACGACATCAAGTGGAGCTTCCTCAAGCCCATCATCATCGACATGATGATCGTCCCCGATCACCTGAAGCCGCAGGATGATGAATAAGGAATAGAACGCGGGGAGGAGGGAACACCTTTTCAGGATTTCTTTCCTTCCCACGTCTCCCGTATTCACAATGGCTCGTGGTCCCAACCAGGCTTGCCTGGGTAACCGGGCCAATATTACGAGTATAAAAACCGCCCTGAATCGTTGATTCGGGGCGGTTTTTTATGCCGGGAGGAGGGGAGGGCCGATATGTACAGGCCGGGTTCTCTTACATCGGAGAAATCTTTTCCTCTTGGGTAAGACTGGATTGAGGTTAACCCGCTCAGGTCATTTTCGTATCAGCCGATAGAATCGCAAGAGGTTTGTAGAAGAGTCGTCACCCTGTAAGGCTCTCCTCCGTTTTTTCTCCGGTTACTTACGCATCCATCTTCTTCAACGATCTCCTGTAAATCTTTTCAATACGCTCAGGAGTTGCCGGGACAGGGGCGACGGAGAGAAGCAGCCCGAGGGACGGCGTGGTCCGGGTCAGTTCGCACAGGCGGGGGATGTCGTTCTCGGTGAACCCCTCGTCCTCCAGCTTCTGCGGTACGCCCATGTCGGCGAGCCACGTTTCAACGCCTCTGGCGGCCTTGTGAGCCTCGTCCGGGGTTCCTTTGAGGTCAGGCGTCAGCGGTCGTAAAATCGTGCCTAGGGTGGCGGAACAGGCGGGATAGCACTCTTCGATGATGGCGGGCAGGATCATGGAAAGGCCGAGGCCGTGCGCGAGTTCTGGCTTGATGCCGCTGAGGGGATGTTCCAGTGCGTGTGTGAAGTGGAGCAATCCGTTGTCGAATGCGGTCCCTGCGATCATGGAAGCGTAAGACAGGCAGTAACGGGCCTTGAGGTCTTCGGGGTTGGCGAGCGCCTTGGGCAGGTATTCCGCCACAAGGCGGATAGTCTCTCCAGCCAGCAGGATGGACAGCGGGTTGGCTGTAACGGCAGTGGCCGCTTCGATGACGTGGTTTACAGAGTCGATGGACACATAGCGGGTTTGCTTAGGCGAGAGTTTGATCATCAAGCCCGGATCGTCGATGGAGAACAAGGGATAGAGGCAGTCATAGGCGATGGCTGGCTTGTGGTTGTGCTTCGTAATGCTGGCCACGGCGAAGCGGTTGACTTCGCTGCCCGTGCCGTGGGTCAGGTTGACGACAACAATGGGGACAGCCTTTGTCGGCGTGAACGCGAAGGTATACAGCTCTTCCGCCGTCTTGCCTGGATTGGCAAGGATAATGGCCGCGCTTTTGCCCGCATCGATGGGGCTGCCGCCGCCGATGCAGAGTACGGCCTTGGCATCGGCGGATCTGCCGAGGGCCGCCGCCTCGTCTATGGAGTCGGTTGTGGGGTTGGGAGTCACCTTGTCGTACAGGGAGATGCGTATGCCGTGCTTGGCGCAGGCTGCGGTGACGTAATCCCATGCGCCGGTAAGCTTGTAGGAATGCCCGCCGGTCACGCAAAGGATGGAGTCGATGCCTCTGGCCTTCAAATCGGCGGCGATGTCACCAATCTTGGCGATGGCTCCGACTCCAAGGTAGGTCGTTGTCTTTGTGCGGATTTCCTTAACATCACGTTCATCGAATCGAGTATCCCACATGGCGGTCTCCTTTATGGAAAACAGATTAGATTGAGTAATCAAACAAATTGTTCTTTTATTCACAATTAAACCCGAATACAATGCCTGTCAAGAGAGATACTGTATTTTCAGCTCGAAAATCATGAAAAAGGCAACAACCAAGAGTTCGCTCATGAGGAAAGTGTCATTACTCAACATGTTGGAGAGTGTATTGAGGCTGGAAAGAGGCGCTGAAAGACTCCTTTTCTGGTTAAAGGATTCCCTTCCGTTCTCGATCCAGCCGATCGAGCCAGCGTCTTAGACCCGTTACGCGCAAGAGCACTTGATGATCATCTTTATTCCTCAATAAACGGAACACTCGGCAAGGTGTATGATACGGCCAGTATAGGGGGATAATTGGAGGATGCTCTTATAATTTCACTATATTAAAACGATATGTGAATCCAAATGACAAAACAGGGTACCACGTCTACTTACGAACTTTGCTTTTAATGTTGTCTTCCTCTGCTTGTATTCTCCCAACGTAACGCTTGGGGATGGGGACATCCGGAAGTTGGAAAGAGACATGGGTTTTCCTCACAGATAAGGCCCAAGCGAGGCATACCATCCTAAAGACGATTCGGATTGTTGAGTACTTTCCCAACCAAGGCCAATATAAGGCGCAAGCCTTTCCCATGTCGCCTTTCCACTCGTCTGATTGATCAGCTCTTCATAAATGGGATTGATCGCATCTACCGACGTGGAAAGCGCGGTATCCAGCTTGAAATAATAAGCGCCAGCGGATATCCGGAAAGCATTTTCAAAGGGGAAGATATCCAATAGTAAACCGACGCTGTGGTTGGAGTCTTCAGTCTTATACTGAATGCCTTTGAGTTTTATTTTTGTATCGAATGGTTGAGTAAAAGCACTTAACCTATAGGCTATGAAACTGTTTTGTGGATAGCTGATGTCAACTCCAACCCCAAGTGTGCTCACAGAAGGTTGGATGGAAAGCGGAGATGCCGAAGCGACACATGGAAATAAAAGGACACAGCATAAGAGAAGAGAACGAATGGACATGATACACCTCACGAAAACGCCTTTCTCGCCATATAGGCATATCAAGAAATGAGTTGGCAACTATGAATTGTTTGAGCCGAGTGAGTATTTTGCGATGCCAGTGTAGATACGCGGGTATATGCTGATATTGTGTAGAGTCCATAAGAATAAGTGCGTATGATTTACGAGTGATGAAAGGCTGTTGTGCCTTAACGGGGGTGCACAGGGGATAATTCCGTTAGGAATGAACGGAAAAGGGTAAATATGGTAGAGGGAATCTATTGCCAAGTATGGGGTGCAGGACTTTCAGAACCATGCCATCGCACAGAAAAAGGTCATTTTCCATCTGGGTGGGTGGTGAGCCCTCTCCAAAGACAAGGTTTTAGATTGTAAAATCAATAAAAGCAGTACATAGGTGCTGAGAGGGTTGTCATTGCCCAATGTGAAACGGCTTCCAAGAGGGGAAAGGTGTGGTGAGGCATCTTTGGATCAGGGGAAACGGCAAGATTTGAAACAAGAGGTACGCGCCTATGGCGTTCTCCCTCTTTTCCCTCATGCTGAAACCGGGGCAGACTGGTACGGCGGTATGGGGAAGGGGTGAATTGTTTCCCCTCGGAGTGTTCTATGCCGCAGCGTGTAAGGGGATTGGGGAAACGGATTTATGCCTTGTGGGGAGGACGAAGGGGGAATCTGCGCTCGCCTCCTATCGCTGCGCTGAAGCAGTTTTCCCTGTTGCCGGCATGGTCCGGCGGATACCCTACACGAAAGGAGGGCTTTCTATGGTGAGGAGTCTTGCGCGTCGGCTTCCGGCCTAATATGGTGGGCGTCTGACTGGCTATGGGCCTTATGGGCGGAACATGAAACCGCTCTTGAGCGGAGAGGGAGACAGTGGGCGGCTGTGTTGGCCTGGGTCATCGTGTTGATTGGTTCGTGGACGTGGAACCGGTGGGAGGCGAAGAGGGGCCCGCTGCCCCATGATATTTCGAGGACTACCCGAGCAGGCGTATGTGTTTTGGGAGCCAACGCCCTTTTTCCGGACAACGTTACCCATATTCAGAACGCCAGGCGTAATACGCTTGGTGCCTCGCCGTCAGCCAAAGGCGGGCGGTTCTCCCTTCAACGCCGTTTCAACTGTTCCGGTGGGCCGCTAGGCGATGCCCGGTGATGCTCGAAAAGGTGGTACTACTATGAACGTAATCGCATATATCCGTAATGACTTTCAGGAAAAATTTGGTATTCCCCGGCAAAGCGGCGTCGTGGAGACGGCTCTGTCTGAGATTATTTTTGAACCGGACTACCGGAGTGCGGAGGCGTTGCGGGGATTGGAAGGTTTTTCCCATATCTGGCTGATCTGGGCGTTTTCCGCATCCGCAGGCAAAGGCTGGTCGCCCACGGTCCGGCCTCCGCGTTTGGGCGGCAATGCGCGGGTGGGCGTTTTTGCCTCGCGCTCGCCGTTCCGTCCAAATCCGCTGGGGCTGTCGGCGGTGAAGCTGGAAAATATTGTGCTTCAGTCCCCGGAAGGCCCGTTGTTACGGGTTTCTGGGGCCGATCTGCTGCACGGAACGCCGATTTTGGATATAAAACCCTACCTTCCCTACGCCGACTGTATCCCTCAGGCGACAGGCGGTTTTGCGGGAACGAAGCCGGAACCCCGGCTTGAGGTGAGTGCCGCGCGGGAAGTCCTGCAAGGACTTCCCGCAGGCAAATGGAAGACGCTGCGTGAGGTTCTGGCCCTTGATCCGCGCCCGTCCTATCAGGATGATCCCGAACGGATTTACGGATTTGCCTTTGCCGGACGCAATGTCAGGTTCCGGGTGAACGGTTCGACGCTTGAAGTCCTTTCCATTGATGCGGCAGGAGAAAAATTTCGTGATGGGGAAATCCCGACGGGAAGTTGCACAACCGTAACTAAAAGCCCCCGTCCATGAAGACCGGGAACAATGGAACCGGTGGAAAGTGAAGAGGTCATGGCGGTCGGGGGCGGCTGTACGGCGGGCGGTCTTGCCATGAGGAGAAGGGCTGTACATTGTACCAGGCGTGGACCGGCGCTTCCAGGCGGAGATTACGATTTCAGTGGGCACTTCACCCTCCATATGGAAAAAGCAGGACAGGAGTGGAGCTGAACGGCCATGACGAAAAAGCCCTTCCGGCTGTTCACCGAAAGGGCTTGATTTCTTATGGAGCCTTTGTCCAGAATTGAACTGGAGACCTCATCCTTACCAAGGATGCGCTCTACCAACTGAGCTACAAAGGCATCTCTATGTGTCGCGCTTATCGCTGTCGACGAAAAAGCTTTTAGCTTTATACAGCGTCGTCGTCAAGTTTTTTTTCAACATTTTTTTCGGCGGGGCAGAGCCCGCGTTCGCTGCTGCGGACAAAATCCACAAACTCCATCAGTTGAGGCAGATTCGCGTAGTCGTTCGCAAGCAGATCCAAGGCTTGGGAGCGGGGCATCTCACTGCGCCAAATGAGGCGGAAGGCCTGTTTGAAAGCGGAGATCGTCTCGCGGGAAGCCCCGGCGCGGCGCAGTCCCACAAGATTGGGGCCATGCACAAGCGCACGGCTGCCCGCTGCCAGCATCCACGGGGGAAGATCCTGCGCAACGCCCGTCATGCCGCCCACGAAAGCGTGGGTACCGACATGGCCGAACTGGTGCACTGCGGAAAGGCCGCCGATGATCGCAAAGTCGTCCACGCGTACATGCCCGCCGAGAGTGGCTCCGTTGGACATGACGATGTCATTGCCGAGCTGGCAGTCATGGGCGATGTGCGTGTAGGCCATGCACAGGTTGCGGCTGCCGATACGGGTAATGCCGCCTCCGCCTTCCGTGCCCCGGTGGAGCGTGGCGAATTCACGGATACGGTTATCGTCGCCGAGCTCCAGCCACGTCACTTCGCCCTGGAACTTGAGATCCTGCGGTTCGCCGCCGACCAGCGCGTGGGAATGGATATGGTTGCCCACGCCCATCCTCGTGTAATCTTTGATGACGGCGTGGGCGTCGATGCGGCAGCGATCCCCGATGACGACATGCTCTTCGATGATCGCATAGGGGCCTATTTCCACATCCTTGCCGATCTGCGCATTGGCGTGCACGATAGCAGTGGGGTGGACTTGTTGAGAAGCCATACTGCAACCCATATTACATGTCTCCACGATCGGTCACGGCAGCGGTGATTTCCGCTTCGGCGGCGAGCACGCCGTCAACGTAAGCCCGACCTTCCATCTTCCACAGTTTCAGCTTGTGGCGGATGAGGCGGCATTCCAGATCCAGACGGTCGCCGGGGAAGACCGGACGCCGGAAGCGGACCTTTTCGAGCCCGGAGAAGAGGAAGAGCTTCCCGGCGGTCTCGCTCGGATCGAAACCATGCAGCACCAGCAGGCCGCCAGCCTGCGCCAGAGCTTCAATGATCAGTACGCCGGGCATCACCGGAACGCCGGGGAAATGCCCCTGAAAGAACGGTTCATTGAAGCTGACGCACTTATGCGCCTTGATGTATTCCCCGTCCACGATCTCGTTGACCCTGTCCACGAGCAGGAATGGATAACGGTGGGGGAGAAACTCCAGAATCTTGCGGATGTCAAACGAGGTAGGCTGGTCCATGCTGTGTATTCCTTGAGTCTGAATTGCAAAGAGCTAGGCGTCCGGCTTGCCGCCCTTGAGTTCTTCCAGTTCCTTTTCAAGCTTGGACAGGCGCTTGAAGAGTTCGGGGAAGCGGGGCATAAGGGCCAGCGTGCGCATGTAGGTACGCTGATCCACGGTGGGCGTGCCGCCCACGACGACGTCGCTGGGGATATCTTTGGCGACCCCCGACTGGGGGCCAATGGTGACGTTGTCGCCGATGTGCAGGTGCCCGGCGATACCGACCTGTCCGGCGAACGTGCAGTTGTCCCCGACCGTGGTGGAACCGGAAATACCCACTTGTGAGACGACGAAGCCGTTACGGCCTATCTGCACATTATGCCCGATCTGAGCGAGATTGTCGATTTTTGTGCCGTCACCTATGCGGGTGGCATCAAGCACGGCCCGGTCAATGGCGGCGTTGGCCCCCACCTCGACGGCGTTGCCGATGGTGACTTTGCCGACTTGCGGGATTTTCTGGATGCCCGCAGGGGTCCGGGCGAAGCCGAAGCCGTCCGCGCCGAGCACGGAACCCGGATGCAGGATGCAGCCTTCGCCGACGTGCGTTCCGGCCATGAGCACGGCATTAGGATAGACGGTGGTTCCCTTGCCTATGCGGACGTTCTCGCCCACGTAGACGCCGGGGAAGAGCTTGACGCCGCTTCCCACCGAGGCATGGGGACCGATGTAAACGAAGGGGTAAACGGTCACCCCGTCGCCGAGTTCGGCATCGGGATGAATGAAGGCCAACGGGCTGATTCCGGAAAAGCTGCCCTGCGGTGCGGCGAACAGCTCCAGAACGCGGCCGAAGTCCTGGTAGGGATTTTCGCTGATCAGGGCGCGTCTGACATCCCCGGCGTGTTCGGGACGGACTATGACGGCGCCAGCCCGCGTTGCCGCGAGCTGGTCAGCGTATTTGGGGTTTGCCAGAAAGCTCACTTCATCGGGCCCGGCCCCCTCCAAGGTGTTGACGCCGATGACTTCGGCATCGTCGCCTTGCAGGATCAAGCCAAGCTGGGCCGCGATTTCGGAGAGTTTACGGGCAACCATTTATTTCTTACCGGTATTGGGTTCCGGGAACTTGCTGCCGCCGGCCTTCCACAAACGGTTGACTTCAGCAAGGACGGGCTTGGTGATGTCGAGGCTGGGCGTGGCATACATCACGCTGCCGGCAGCGGCGTCGAGGATAAGATCAAGCTTCTGCTGCTTGGCGATCGTGGTGGCGGCGTCGTAGATCTGCTGAGCCATGCTCTGGCGGATCTGGTTTTCGGTGTTTTCCACCTTGCGGGCGAAGTTGCGGGACTTTTCTTCAAAGGCGCGGCGCAGGCGGAGGAATTCCATCTGCTTGTCTTCACGTTCCTTGGCGGACATTTTAGCGACCTGAGCCTGAAGGGCTTCACCCTTGGACTGCAGATCCTTGGCCTGCTTTTCAAGCTGCGTCTTCTCGGCGCCGAACTGCGACTGCAGCTTCTGCTGGGCGGCCTTGGCTGCGTCGCTGTCCATAGCAACGGCCTGAGAGTTGAACACGCCGATTTTCATGTCGGCGAAAGCGGAACCCGCCATCAACAAACAAGCCACAAGAGCGAGGGACAATACTCTGAACATATTCTTCTCCTTGGATGTACAGACACTAGCGGGAACCCGGCCCGCAGATCGAAATGGATAGCCTTCAACGCGTGAGTCGTCAAGACATGTTCCGTTATGGGCATGAAAGCGGATAGAGAGCCCGGATTTCTGAAAAGATTTTTATATCCAGTTATTCCGGAAGATAAAGAAAGTTAGGATCCTTCAGGGATATTCCCGGTGCGGAGAAGGCTGAGTTTTTTTCTTCCGGCGGGTTTGTTTTACCGCAAAATATATTGCGAGGAGAGCGCTTTGAGCAGATAACTGTCCTCTGGACAGCTCCCCTTGCAGGTTTGTTACTCAAGGAGAACAGAACAGCGTTTTCTCTTTTCCCGAAGCGCACGTGAAAGAGGCAGAGGGGAACAGGACTGGGAAGGAAATGTTGCCAGACGGGGAAGAACGCGTAGCGGAACGGGATCAGCGCTTGTTCCCGTCGAGGCTGCCCAAATGGGCAAGGATGCCGGAAGCGATCCCTTCCGCCAACGCCTGCCGATACGTGGGGATCGCAAGGTTGGCGGCTTCCTGTGCGTTTGAGCAATAACCGACTTCAACCAAGATACCCGGAATATTCGCGCCGAGCAAGACCTTGAAGGGGCCGGACTTGACCCCTCCGTCCCGGACGGTGAAGGTCTTTTCCTTCATGACGGAGAGGGTACATTTTTGGACCGTGTCGGCGAGGCGGCGGGATTCCTGACTGCGAACCGACGACGAGGCGGCAGGGGATCCCGTATCTCCCTTATGGCCTCCGTTGGCGTTTTCCAGCCCGGCAAGCTTGCCCGCATCCGCACTGCTTGAGGCTGTATCCGGGAAATACGTTTCCAGGCCGCAGGCGTTTTCATTGGGGCTGGCGTTGACGTGGATGGACAGCAGCACATCGGCGCGGGCCTGATTCGCCATATAGGAACGGGTGGACAACGAAACCCATGTATTGTCCGTTCGGGTGTAGTGCACCTGGATGCCTTTGCCCGCGAGGATGCTGCCCACACGTTTGGCGATGTCCAGCGTCACTTCACGTTCGATGACGCCGTTGTGCACGGTTCCGGGATCTTTGCCGCCGTGGCCGGGATCGATCATGATGGATCGGGTGGCGAACCGGAAAAGCGGATCGCTCGATTGCAGCCCTTGGCCGAACGAGATGCCGCGAGGCATGGCGGCGTCCGTGGCCGAGGTCGTGATGACGATACGGAACGGCGAGGATTCCGTTTTGACCATGAAGCGTTTGACCTGCCTGAAATCGAGCAAAAGCCGGGTTTTATCGGGAGCGGACAAGTCAAGGCGCATACGGCGGAGGGAACTGCCCTGCACTTTGATGCCGGGGCGGATCGTCGAAGCCGGATTGACGCCCATGAGATCCACAACCATCCTGTTGGGGATGTCGTTTTTTTTGCTGCCGCTTTGCGTGTCGATGGACCAGATGATGGGGCGATCGAACTCCAGCGTGATGACGGCCAGATTCTTCTGGTTTTCCCATTTCATGTCGGTCAGAAGCGCCGCCGTCTTTTTGCCCGGCGTGCTGCTCTTGGCCGCTTCCAGCGCCGCCTTGAGGCGCTGGGCGTAGAGCTTGGCTTCCGGTGCGACATCACCCCGGGGATATTGATTTTGGATGGTGTTGAGCGCTTCCTGCGCTCCGGAAAAATCGTTGAACCGTTCCGCCTTGATACGCGCAATGCCAAACAGCGCGTCGTCGGCCAGCACATGGCTGGCGTAGTTTTTGAGGAACACCCCATACCGATCGACAGCGGCCTGAGCGTCCTGCCGCAGCATGGAACGCTTGGCGAGCTCCTCCATCGCCAACGCCGAACGGAAGAGCGCCGCAGGGCGGTTCCGCCAGCGGGGATATTTTTCGTGGAGGTCGAAAAACGACTGGGCGAGTTTTTCCCACGGCTCACGCCAGCCGCCGCGTTTGGAGTCGCTCTTGAGGAACTCCATATCCTGCTTGGCCTTCTCGTACTGCTGTTCAAAGGAGGGAGCCGCGTGCGCGTCGGAAAACGCGGTCACGAACAGGGCGAGGGCAAAGGCGACCAAAAGGGGTCTGAACAGACGCCCGATGGCGGGGGATGATCTGTGCGGAGTCTGAGAACCGGTAAGAATCATGAAGGGGAAGCTGTCCTGATGGGCGGTCGTGCCGCGTCAAAGAAGCCCGCCCGCACAGAAGCGGGCAAAGCGGAAGGGGTGCGGGAAAGGTATTCTTTCCCGCACCCTTGTTTTTTAGAAGAACTGACCCATGGAGAACTCGAACCGTCCGCCGGGGCGGTCACCCTTGACGTTCTTGTCCAGCGGGAAGCCGTAGGCGAAGCGCAGGTCGCCCATGGGCGAACGCCAGCGCAGTTCGAGGCCGACCGACTTCTTCAGGTCGCTGAAGGGATCGGAAGTCTGCTTGGAGTCGATGTTGTAGCCGATGTCGAAGAACGGCACGAGGGCGATGCCCATTTCCGGATGGAACGTCCAGATGTATTCGAAGTTCAGGAAGCCCATGCGGTCGCCGCCGATTTCGTCGTGGTACTTGGGATCGCGCGGGGCAAGGTCTTCTGAGTCATAACCACGGATGGAGTCGATGCCGCCGATGAAGAAGCGGTCGAATACGGGGACCGGCTTGTTGGAGTTTTCGAACACGCCGCCGACGCGGCCACGCCAATGGAAGATGTGGTTCGGGTTGCGGAACAGGGTGTGGAACGACTGCAATTCACCGATAGGCTTGAAGAAGTTGTCGTTACCGCCGATACCGCCGCCGCCGTATTCCATAGAGACGCGGCCCACCACACCGGACGTGGGACGTTCGCGCGAGTCGGTGGAGTCGTAGGTGATGCTGGTGCTTACGACGCTCGAGAGGTTCTTGCCCTCGTATTCCTTGTAGGCGCGGGAGGCCGTGTCGGGAATGTCGAACAGGGTGTAGCGGTCGAGACGGTAGCCAACGGACACCGAGGTGTACTCGCCAATGGGATGGAAGAGGCGGATGGTATTACCGATGGTCTTCTTCTTGAAGTCATCCCATTCTTCCCAGATGGCGTAGCTGTTGTTGCTGAAACCGAAATCGGTATCGTAGATGCGCGGGTTGACGAAAGACAGGTCCAGATACGAGGACTTGCCGGACACGAAACCCTGCAGGCCGAGCGAGTAGCCGCGGCCGAACAGGTTGCGCTCCTGGATGCTGCCGCTCACGCCGAACTGGTAGAAGGTCGAGTAGCCCACGCCGCCCATGATGGCGCCGGTGCGGTCTTCCTTCAGGTTGACGCGGAGATCGACCTCATCGTCCTTGTCCGTGGGAACGATGGTGGTGTCGGCCTGGGTAAAGTAGCGGAGGCGGTTCAGGCGCTCGTTGGAGCGGCGCAGCTTGGAGCCGTCGAACTGGTCCCCGTCGGCAAGGCGTAATTCACGGAAGATGACGTTGTCGCGGGTACGGGTGTTGCCCTGCGTGACCACGCGGCGGATATGCACCTTCTGCTTCTTGTGCGGCACATAGAAGACGTTGATGATGCCTTCCTCATCGTTCTTCGGGGTGTCCACATCGACTTCGGCAAAGGCGTAGCCGTAATTGCCGTAGAAGTCGGTGAGGGCCTTGATGTCGTCCTGCAGGACGGTGAGGGAGAAATACCCGTTGGAATCTTTGTAGTCGTCAAGCTTGATCACTTCTTTCAGGCGCTCGTCGCTGTCGATGAGATCGCCTTTGAAGCCGATTTCGCCGAGTTTGTAGCGTTTGCCTTCATTGACGGTGAACGTGACGGTGATTCCGTCTTCGGAGTAGTCCACCTGCGGCGCGGCGACCTGAATGTCCACGTAGCCATGGTTCATGGCGTAGGCCGTAATCGCGGCGGAGTCGCGCTCAAGGTATTCTTCGCGGAGCACGCCCGTTCCGGTAACCCATGACAGGATGCCGTGTTCTTGGAGCGCGAGTTCCTTCTTGAGATCTCCGGCGTCGATGCCTTGGAGCCCTTCGATCTTGATTTCCTTGATGTAGAGCTTCTTGCCTTCCTTCACGTCGAAGACCAGCACGGCGGAGGCGCTGTTGGCCTTCTGCTCGATGCGGTAGTTCACTTCGGCGAGGTAGAAGCCTTCCTTGCGGTACAGCTCGGTGACCTTCTGGATGTCTTCGGCAAGCAGGCGGTCGTTGAGGACGGAGCCCGTCTTGGAGCTCATGGCCGCCAGAATGTCTTCTTTTTTGACTTCGTCGGAACCGTTGACGATTACGTCGTCGATGCGGGGCTTTTCCTTGACCGTGAACACGAGCACGCGGCCCTGTCCGCCCTGTTCGATGTCGGCGTTCACGTCGCTGAAGTAGCCGAGATCCCAGATTCGCTTGATTTCTTCATTGAGCGTGGAGGGATCAACCACATCACCCTTGCGGGTGGACAGGCGCATCAGCACCACGTCGGGGTCGAGCACCTTGACGCCGCGGATCTGGATGTCCGTGATGGCGTCGCCCTTGACAGCGCCGCCGCCCATCTTGTCGACAAGCTCGTCGACGGCGGGAAGCAGTTCGATCATGTTTTGCTTCTGGGCGAAATAGGGCTGCGCCCCCTGCTGCCCAGCGGCATCCACCATGCGGGCGTCGATGCTGAACGCGTCGCCGGTCTTGCTGAAGCTGCCGTACACGGCGTAGTTCGCCCCGGCCTGCCTGGCGATGGAGCGCGCGGTCGCCAGATTGAGCTGGCTGATCTGCTGTTTCTTGAGCAGGCGCAACGTATCCTTTGCCGGAATGACCTTGAATCCCTTTTGGGCCAGCCGCTGCTCAAACAGCTTGGGCAGCTCGTCGTTCAGGTAGTTGAGATCCGCCCCTCCATTGATCTGGAAGGGGAGCACAGCCACACGGACAGCATCCGAGGCCGCCTGTTTGGGCGCCGCCTGAGCCGTACCGTGGAACAACAGGTTACACAGCGCCAGCGCCAGCAGCGCGAGTACGCATCTCTTCATACAGTTCTCCAGATCGTAATTCGAGGCAGCGCCCGAGGGTTCCCGCCATTTCACGGTTATGGGTGACAATGACGAGGGTCATGCCGAGTGTGCGGTTCAGTTCCAGAAGCAATTCGGCGACGGAATCGCCGGTCCGCTGGTCCAAGTTGCCGGTCGGCTCGTCGGCCAGCAGCACGCGGGGCTCCAGCAGGATAGCCCGCGCAATGGCGGCGCGCTGACGCTCGCCGCCGGAAAGGGTGGTTACCCTGTGATCCTTCCTGTCGGAAAGCCCGACGCGTTCGAGGGCCTGCCGCGCCAGCCCCAGCGCCTTCGACCGGTTCATCCCGGCGATGAGCGCCTGCATGGCCACATTTTCCTCGGTGGAAAACTCGGGCAGCAGGTGGTGGAACTGGAAGACGAACCCAAGCTTTTTGTTGCGGAAATGGGCTTTTTCCACGGGCGTCATGTCCGGCAGGCTTTTGCCCTCGAACAATACCTTGCCCGCGGTCGGCGTGTCCAGCGCGCCGAGCAGGTGGAGGAGGGTGGATTTACCCGATCCCGACGCTCCGACGATGGCGAGGGATTCGCCAGCGCGGACGGTCAGGTCCATATTTTTCAGAATGGTGATGCGCTCCGCAGGTCCCTCGCAGGACTTCTCGACGCCGGAAAGCTCGTAGAGCACCGGGGGCGCGGTCGCGTACGCTGTCTGTTCCATCATTCGAACCGCAGGGCTTCGGCGGGTTCAAGGCTCGAAGCCTGCCGCGCCGGGTAGATCGTGGCAAGGAAACACAAGGTCATGGCGGACACGCCGACCACGACGATATCAACCCAATTGAGCAGGATGGGCAGGTGATCCAGCGTATAAACCCCCGGTGGAAGTTTGATGAATTGGTATCGTTGGAGGAGGAGTGCCAGCCCTATGCCGAGCACATAACCGAGCAAGGTGCCCACCACGCCGATGATCGTGCCCTGAAGCATGAAGATCCGGCGGATCATCCCCTTGGTCGCGCCCATGGACATCAGGATGGCGATGTCGTGCGTTTTTTCCATGACCAGCATGACCAGCGTGGTGACGATGGAGAAGGAGCCGATGAGGACGACCATCGCCAGCAGGATGAACATGCCGATTTTTTCAAGCTTCAACGCAGCGAAGAGATTGGCGTTCATGTCCATCCATGTCCGGACGGAAGCCAGCGGGCCGAGCTCCTTTTGGAGGGCGGCGGCCACGGTATCGGCCTTGTATACGTCCTTGACGGTGACCTCGATGCCGGAAATCTGATCGGAAGGCAGGCCCAGCAGATCGCGCGCAGCCGCAAGGGAGATGAACCCGAGCGACGAATCGTATTCGAACATGCCGGTCTGGAAAATGCCTGCAACCTTGTAGGGACGGATGCGGGGCTGGAAACCGGCGGTGGTCTTTTGTCCGGAAGGCGAAAGGAGGTTGACGCGGCTGCCCACGACCAGGCCGAGGCGCTGCGCCAGTTCCTTGCCGATGAGCACGCCGGGCGGCGCGCCCTCCACGGAAGCGTTCAGGTCCGCGACGCTGCCGCTGCTCAGGTTGTCCAGCATGGTCAGGACGTCCGGCGCGGTCTTGGGGTCGATACCCCGCAGGACGACGCCTTTGACGCCTCTCGGGGAGGACAACATGCCTTCCGCGTAGAGGAAGGGGGTGGAGCCGACGACGCCGGGAGTGGCGTTGATGCGCCGGAGCACAGCCGCCATGCCGGAGAGTTCGGGGGCTTCGCCGCCGCGCATTTTTTCGAAGTCCGCATCCGAAGGCGGCGCGGTGAGCGCCGCCAGCGGACCGGAAACGATGATGTGCGCGTTCGCGCCGAGGATTTTATCCCGGATGTCCGTCGTGAACCCGTTGTAGACGCCGAGAACCACGACCAGCGCGGCGACGCCTATGGCCACGCCAAGTACGGACATGGCTGAAATGATATAAATAAAGGCCTGCTTGCGCCGAGCAAAGAGGTAGCGCAAAGCTACAAAGAGTTCAAAACGCATAGAGTTTAGGATTCCTGCTTCAACAGCGGGAAGAAGATCACTTCACGAATGGACGGGGAGTCGGTCAGGAGCATGACCAGCCGGTCGATGCCGATGCCTTCGCCCGCGGCCGGGGGCATACCGTATTCCAGCGCGCGCAGGTAATCTTCGTCCATCGCGCAGGCTTCGTCGTCGCCGGCCGCCTTCTCGCGGACCTGCTGTTCAAAACGCATACGCTGGTCGATGGGATCGTTGAGTTCCGAGAACGCGTTGCCGTATTCGCGGCCCATGATGAAGAGCTCGAAACGGTCCGTAATGTCCGGGTTATCCTTGTTGCGGCGCGCCAGCGGAGAGATCTCCGTGGGGTAGTGGTAGATGAACGTGGGGGCGACGAGCTTGGGCTCGACGTCGAGGTCAAAGAGCTTGGCCTGCAGCTTGCCGAGCTTGTCCGTCTTAAGGATCTTTTCCCCGCGTTCGCGGACGTAGGCGAGTACCTTGTCGAAGTCGTTGTAGAATTCGGGAGCGTGCCCGCCGATCTTTTCCAGCGATTCGTGGAAGGTGAGGCGCTGCCACTTGCCGGGGGTCAGGTCGAGTTCCGTCCCCTGATAGGTGATGATCGGGCTACCGCAGACTTCCGTGGCGATGGTGGAGAACAGTTCCTCGGTCAGGTCCATCAGATCATAAAACGTCGCATAGGCCCAGTAGAATTCGCACATGGTGAATTCGGGGTTGTGACGGATGGAGATGCCTTCATTGCGGAAGTTGCGGTTCAGCTCGAAAACTTTTTCAAAGCCGCCCACGAGGAGGCGCTTGAGGTACAGTTCGGGCGCGATGCGCATGTACAGTTCCATGTCCAGCGCATTATGGTGGGTGATGAACGGACGCGCCGCCGCGCCGCCCGCCACGGGGTGGAGCATGGGGGTTTCCACTTCCACAAAGCCGCGTTCCTCAAGGAAGGCGCGGAAGGTACGGATGATTTTGCTGCGCTTGCGGAAAATGTCGCGGACCTTCGGATTGGTGATGAGGTCCACATACCGCTGGCGGTAGCGGATTTCGACGTTGGTGAGGCCCTTGTGCTTTTCAGGCAGGGACCGGAACGACTTGGTGAGCAGGGTGACCTGATCACAGGCGAGGGTCAGCTCGTCGGTCTTGGTGCGGAAAAGCTTCCCGTGCACGCCCACGATGTCGCCGATGTCGAACTTTTTGAAGTGTTTGTAGGCTTCCTCACCCATGAGGTCTTTGGACGCATAGCACTGGATACGGCCGCTGCGATCCATAAGATGGAAAAACGCGACCTTGCCGAAGGAGCGGTGGGAGATGATGCGTCCGGCACAGGTGAACGACTCGTTCAGTTCTTCGAGTTCGGTGGCGGAACAGGCTTCGTATTCGGCCCGGATGGCTCCGGCGTCATGCGTCTTCACGAATCCATTGAGATGAAGAGGGACCCCGGCATCCATGAGTTCGCAGGATTTGACCACGCAGTTTTTGACGACTTCGTTGAGCTCGTCTTTATCGGCGAGGCTTTGAAGCATGGGCATGAAATAGGATGCGTGGGCTGATTTGGTAGCAAGCTTGACGGGCTTGTGGTGCGTAGTTTCCGGGCTGCTCAAGGGAATCTCTCCATCAATTAAAATAGCGATTGGCGACCGGTGACAATTTTCCGCGTTTCCGGACGGCAAGAAACGCGGTCGTATCCGGCGGCGAGAACGGGGCTTTGGCGGACAGGCTTCCTGTTGCGGCGCGTGACCGATGCTACAAGAAAGCCGTGCAATGTTCCAACGGGTTAGAGACAGCGGGACCGTTTCTCCGTTCTCGCGTTGCCCTCCCGCCCGCGGCGGCGGGACCCCCCCTCCGGCCGTGGCGCCCTGTGGACCTGATCGCACAGTTTGTATCCGCAAAGCCGTAGTCCAATTGTGCTGTACAGTCAAGGACGTGCCGTGGGTCAAAAAGTTTTTTCAGAAAAAACGGAGAAAACGCTTGACGGAAGGAGGGCATTTCGATAGACCTCTTTTCGCACCAACGAGTGCCTCATTCCCCGGTGGCTCAATCGGCAGAGCGGGTGACTGTTAATCACTAGGTTGGCGGTTCAAGTCCGTCCCGGGGAGCCAGAAAGTACAAGGCCTTACAGCGAAAGCTGTAGGGCCTTTTCTGGTTATGGGTAACACCGGGGTAACACGGGAAACGCAATCAAAAGCAATTTTGTCCAACTGTTCCGCTTTGGGGCGTTCCCTCTGCCAAGCCTTTTCGTCCTCCCTATTACCCTTATTTTCCTTTCCACCAGTATACATTTGACTCCTTTACAGGAGATTGGCGCATCCATATCGAAGGAAAGGATTACTCTTGCCGCCACAAGCTCCGGATTGTTGGCAACAGAAAGCTCCTGAAACCGCAAAGTGGCAGCATGTGCCTCTTGAAGAAATTGAGGTTGCCATTATTGACGTGATAGGCCACACTGGGAATTGATAAGAAAATATCTCCCAAGACTCATACTATTTCGTTTATTTTATAAAGAGAGTAACGCTATGAAGGGTAACTTTCATGCGTACTCTCTTTATTATGCTCTTAAATAGGATTTTAAGTTCTATAGTTAACAGCACTTTCGATAGTGTTAGATTCTTTAATCATACATTTTGATGCGGAAGTCTTTTCGCTTCATAGTTATTTTAAGATACTCTGAAGCAATATAGTCAGCAATCCTTGAAAAAGATAAGAACTTATTGCTTTAGCGCAAAAACGAGATGGGATACCATATCAAGCACGATTTTTTGTTTTTCCGGTGGAAGTGAGCCTACGAGTTCGGCAATTGTATCTGAAGTGTTCTTCAGCGTCTCGTCGTTCATTCGGAAAAGGACAGAAACGGGGCAATCGAGTATCTCAGCTATCTCTTCAAGCCGGGAAAAGCGGGGAGCGGCAAGGCCGTTTTCGATTCGGGAGAGAGAGGCGGGAGCTATATTCAAACGTTCCGCTAGTTCAAACTGGGAGATACCGAGACTCTGTCTGCGTTTGGCAATGGTTTGCCCTACCACTTTTTCCAGCTGATGTTTTTCTTGGTCTGCCACATTGGTTCTCCTGTTTTTTAATACAACAGGATACGAGAGGTGGAGGAATCATAAAATAAGGTTATACGTCATATGGATTGATGTTTTAACTAAAACAGCCTATCCTGAAGCCCTTAACAGGGCGACACCTGTCCGGCATGAGCGCATTCAACCACTACGTTCACATTGGGTTGGGAACCGCGAGAGTCCGTATGCCGACGATGCGCCATAGAAAAGGAGAGCTTGGGTATGACATTGTCAAAAGGAGCCGTAGGGAACCTGATGAACAGGTACCGCGCAGTGCTGAAGAAGTGCCATCTGATGAATATGTTCGGTTCGCTTGCCGTAGCGGGGTTGCTGGTAGCGGGGAGTGCCGTGAGTGCGACAGCGAATGAGAACACAGCGACGGCAATTGCCGGTGAGGGCAAGCCGGTTGTTGTGGACAAGGGCGTCATCAATGGACGTGTCATTGGCGGTAGTGCGGCGGAAGGGAATTCCGCTGTGATAAACGGCGATACATCACTTACGTTCACCGGCGGGATGCTGAACGGAGAAATTTTTGGCGGTGGCCTCGCCGCCGGGGGTGGAGCTGATGCCTCAGTGACGGGTACTGCGACCATCAATATCACGGGCGGCACTTTTAAGCCGATGGAGAAGGATGTTCAGGCCGACCATGGCCGCATTTATATCAGAGGTGCGGGCGGTGCCTTTGATGGTGGGACGGCTTCCGTGCGCAATGTCGTGATGAATATTACTGGAGGCATATTTGATCCATCCGCGAATGGAAATCCCGGACGTGTGGAAATTTACGGTGCGGGAGTCAGCGACAACCTTTCCCCGGGCTCCAAGGTTGCCGTCAAGAATGTGGAGATCAACATAAACGGTGTCGATCTGGGAGAAACGAACGGTGACGCATGGGTTTATGGCGGTGGGGATGGCGCAGGCACTTTTGCCGAACAATCCACGATCACGATTAAAGACGCAACGGTAGATCGCGTCTATGGAGGGGGATGGGGAGGCAGTTCCGTCGGTTCCGTCAATATCAATATTATCGACAGCGAAGTTGATCATCTCTATGGCGGCGGGGATTCGGATAAGGATGCTGATGCGCCTGATCCGTACACGACGACCATCGGAAAGGCGAGCATCGTGCTCTCCGGTTCGAGCAGGGTGAACGGTGATGTCTACGGCGGCGGCAATACCGGCGGTGAAGGCAATAAAGCTGTTTTTGAGGAAACCAGCGTCACTATTTCCGGGGGAACGTTCGGAGAGGATGACGAGTCTGGGAATATTTATGGCGGCGGACGCGTCGTAGACGGAGCCTCGGAAAAGATAAATGCAACACATGTAATCATTTCTGGAGATGCCTCCATTAAGGGCGACGTGTACGGCGGCGGGCGTGCGGAAGGGCGGCTTGCCGAAACGAGCTTTAGTGAAGTGGGTACGGCCAGCCTCACTATAGCGGGTGGCCGGATTGAAGGGGCTGTATACGGAGGAGGCGACGCTTGGGAAGCCATTTCCAAAGTTGGTACGGCAACGACGCTTGTCAGCGGCGGAAAACTGCTGAGTGATATTTATGCCGGGGGCAATGGCAAAGGAACATCTGTTGAGACGGCTCATCTGACCCTTTCCGGCGGAGAGGTCTCAGGCTGTGTCTTCGGCGGAGGCGACGGGGATGGTCAGGGAGCGGCGGGCACAGTACATTCCTCGACCGTTCTTCTCAAGGATGGGGTGCGTATTCTGAGAGGTGAAAACGGGGGAGGCATCGTCTACGGCGGCGGGAACGGCGACAAGGGCGATATCGACGATAGCGGCGTAACTTTTAATGTCGATAACACGACAGTCAGGGTGGAAGGCGGTCTGATCCAAGGGGATGTGTACGCGGGCGGCAAGAAAAACTCTTCCACCGGCACCGCTGATGTGATCCTTTCAGGTGGTGAGATCGGCGGGAACGTTTATGCGGGCGGAGGTGCCGGGGATACGACCGGTGCGACCAATGATGCGGCTACCGTCAAGACCGGCACGATCACCGTGGATACCGACTCATTGAATGTCGGCGGCAAGCTGCTGGGCGGTAATGCGGAAACCAGTAACCTGTCCTTGACTTCGAAAGTCATCCGTCTGGACGGAACGAAGTTTGGCGGTTTCGATTTCTTGAAGGCGGAGGGAACGACAAGCGTTATAGGGGGCTTTACTGATGCCAATGTGGGAACGTCCCTTACCTTAAACGGGAAGGGTACGCTCATTGCTCCTTCCATTCAGCTTGAAACCGGTAAGTTGACTCTGGCCGACGGCACGTTGCAGACCATGTCCGCCCAGGCATTCAAGCAAGGGCTCGGAGATGCTGGCGAGGCTGCCGCAACAAATGGCATTGCAACAGGTTTGGCCTTGACGGGTGGGACGTTGGCCCTTCAGGACGCCTCATACAATATGAAGTATGTGGTTGACGCTGAAAAAGTGATAGCGGATGCGGATGGATATACACGCCTCGCAATGCTCGGCACGTTGAAATCCGGCAACCTTGTTTTCGGCAGCCAGGGGAAGGGGGAAGACGTCGGCAATGCGGAAGAAGTGCCTTCAACTTCAGTCAGCTTAGGCAAGATTGATTTGGTGGGCGGCGATACAATCATGATCAACAGTGGGCAGGCCATAACAATCCGTGGCGACGGAGAGAAACTGATCACGTCCGACTCCGGGGATGTGAAGCTGCTTGTCGGAAGCAAGGATAACGGCGCGGGAACGTTGAATCTTGGCGATGCAGGGTTGACCAGCGGCGGTTCTTTGGATGGTACGCTTTCCATTGCGGACGAGAGCACGGTAAATGTGCGGGCCGGAATGTTTTCCATATCCACTATGGAAGGAACCTCTTCTTCAGCCATCACTATCGGCACTGCGCAAAACGCTGGCGGACTGACAGTTGGCAAGGCCTCTCTGAATGGGGCGAATGTGTTTCTTGATCCCGCGTGGAAGGACGGTGGGAATCTGGTCTCCGATGCTTCGATAGGCGTTTTCGAGTCGTTTGCCAATGGAGCTGTAGACGGTAGATTTGCCGTTGGCCGGAATTCTTTGCTTGTTCTTGGCGACAAAGACAGCGCGTGGGCTCAGAAAGCCGTTCAGGACGCCCTTGATAATGCCGATCTGACGTGGGGCAAGGATTCCGTCACGGCTGCTTTGGCAATCAAGTCCTCACAGAAACTCTCCGCTACCGGGGCGCTTCTTGTGGATGGTTCATTGGCTACCGCCCCATCCGTCACCGAGAATACGGCAACGTTTGCGGGGCAATCCCTGCTCGTCGTGAATGCCGCCGCTGCCGATGGTGAAGGAGCGTTGCAGGGGGACGGGACAAGCAGGCTTTCCGTCGATGGCGGAGCGAAGTTGCATATCATGGATGTAAAGGGAAGTCAGGAATATACCGTTACTTCCGGCTTCGTGAACGATAAAATAGAAGGCTGGCAAGGGGACGATCTTATCGTCAGTAGACTTTTCAACGCTGCTGTGAACACGGACGGCGGCAAGTTTGTCGTGAAAACGGAAGCCAAAAGGCCCGATGAATTTTCCCAGTACGCCATACCCAATATCTTGGCTGCGATTGCCTCTGGTAACGTGAACAACCCCGATGCCGCTGGAGTCCGCTTCTTGTCCGGTTTGATGGACTCTGAACTCTCTGATAGGCAAGTGCGGGTTACCGCTGACAGTGCGGCGCAACTTGCCTACGCGGGCGGTGTACAGGCTTCGGCGATTGCCGTGGCTCAGGCCCCGGCGCGGGCTCTTCAGGAGCATTTGTCCCTTGCCGGTAGTGTGGCACAGAAAGGAACGAATCTGCATGAAGATGGTTTCGATTTGTGGGCCAACGCCATTTATGGGGCAAACCGTACACGTGATTTCAGCGCAGGCGGGCTTGATGCCGGATATAATACTGACTTTGCGGGCGGCGTAATCGGTGGGGACTGGACGTTCGACGCGGGCGCGGGCAAGGGTCGGGTCGGTCTCGCCCTCAACGTGGGCGCGGGCGACACCAAGTCGCGCGGCGACTTCAACAGCACCAAGAACGACTTCGATTTCTGGGGCGTATCTATCTACGGCGGTTGGAACATGGACAACATCAACGTGGTTGCCGACCTCGGCTATTCCGCTTCCAAGAACGAGCTGAAGCAGGACATCCCGTCCTCCCTCGGCATGGGCGGAAAGATCAAAGCGGATGTGGATTCCGACGTGATTACCGCCGGGGTTAAGGCCGAGTACATGGTCAAGACCGACGTCCTCGACGTGATGCCCCATGTCGGCGTCCGTTACATGGCAGTGAAGACGGATTCGTTCTCCACGAAGCTCGATCAGGGCGGCGACCTGTTCCGTACCGATGGCGATCTCCAGCACGTTTGGCAGTTTCCCGTGGGCGTGAATCTGAGCAAGTCCTTCGAGACGGAATCCGGATGGAAGATCAAGCCGCAGGCCGATCTTTCCGTAGTGCCAGCTGCGGGTGACACCAAAACCAAGATTGACGTGCGCACCCCAGGGGTTAATGCCTCCGACTCTATGAAGCGCCGCGTCATGGATACGACGGCTTTTGACGGGGTGTTCGGCGTGGAACTGCAAAAGGATAATGTTTCGTTTGGCCTTGGTTATAACGTGCAGGCATCAGAGCATCAGACGGGGCAAGGGGTGACGGCATCCTTCATGTATAAGTTCTAGTCCATTGGAAAAGGACTTTTCATCAAAAGGAATACATGAATAGACGGAATGTGCCGTCAGGACCATCTATATCATAACAGGCCTTGCAATGCCCATATGAAACGGGAAAATTGCAAGGCCTGTTTGTTTAAGGTTATTATCGTCTTTGAGATATTCATTCGTACCACTGCTCAAACGAGGTATGCTGTTGCAGCGCTTTCGTTTCAATAAGACTAATCGTATTCGCTCCAATTTTTCTGTTACTATTGTTTTATTATTAAATACAATATGCTATGAGTTTTTCAGCTATCAGAAATATATTGTGCGGCTGGTAGTCAGGAGGGCGTTTTTCCCCTAATGGGGAAGACTGTAAGACCTTTTTCCACTCTTCTGGAAAAGCCTTTTCTCCATACGTTGCTCCCAGCAAGGCTCCACAAATGGCCCTATCCACAGGAAAAGTGTCTTCTACACAGGAAAGGATACCTTCTGTTAGGGTTTTAGCATGTAATAATTGGTAAAAAGCATTTTGCAGAGAACAAATAGCTCCTTGAGAGGGGGCATTTGGGGGGCTGGTTGACGCCCTAAGAAGGGCCTCCAATACAGTTTTTTCCTGGTTTTCGGACTTAAAACCCCATTCTATTGTTTTTTCATAGAGTTCTTCAGGGTTCCCTGATTTCAAAGCAAAAAATACAGCAACTGCGTAAATCTCGTTGGCAAAAACGCATATGGGGTCGGGATGGGTTATCTTAACGTTAAGGGCACACCAATGTATTACTTGCGTTAACTCGCAGTTCCTCCCAAAACAGGCTAACACGGCTGTCCTGAGCAACGTGCTGGTCTTTTCGCCTATTCCGGTAAGAATCGGCCTGTTTTCCTTAAATGGCCTTGAGAGCATCCACGTAAGGTAGGCGTAGTAAACGGCTTCTGGCTTAAACATTTTTTCTTTAATTAAAGAGTTCGCCAACGCCAAGGCCAGTTCGATGCCATCATCAGGCTTCCACGTGAAAGGAATATTCCAAACAAGGCTGGAGAAAGCGTTTTCACTGGGAGAATACTCCCTTGTGATAGCGTTCAGCCAAGCCCCTGCCGCCATTCCAAATAAACAACCTTGAACGCGCTCTAAAACACCTTTTTGTGTATGACTGTCTGTGTAGCGAGTTTTAGTGGTTACGTTATCTATTGGAAACTTAATACTATTTAGTAACGCATTCCATTCTTTGGCTAATTCATCAAGTCGTTTTTCGTCTTTAAGGGGATTTCCTGTATTAACGGAATACTGCTCTAGCCATTCATCAACAAGCTGTGACTGCTCTAAAAAGAGTTTTTTTTCATCCTTTAACAGGGGGGGGACCTTAAAAAGAGCTTCCCTCCTATGGGATTCCCCCTTTCTTATTCTTTGTTCATCCGTTACAGCCTGAATAATTGCTTTTAGCTCCTTATTTTCCATTGTTTTTAACCAAGTTAAAAGCATAAGAGTCGATGTTCTCACAGGAAACTCCCTTTTTCCTAGCTTAATCCATAGTTGGTTGCTATGTTTTTAAGATGGACTTTCCCAACGCATAACATATCCAAGGAAGGTTAGCCACGGAAAAAGGGAGTTTAGTAATATACATCAAGAATAGATTTTTATTATAACATACTAAAATTTATTGTAATATCAAGATAAGATACAATTTTTACTGCACCCAAGAGTTTAGTGACAACGCGATAAGCAATCTCCTCTCTCTTTCTTTTTTTCTCTATCTACATATTATTAATTATATTTTCTTCTTGATTAAAAAGATAAAAAAGCTTGTCACTTGTCATTTCCATAAAATAGAGTATATTACGACATGTCGTTTCTGCAATGGGAGTCCCCCCCCTGGCATGATAAACTGACGTTTATACCGCTATTTCATGGCGTTATTGCGCTATGCGCAACCATGCTCTTAGTCCTTATGCTTTTTTTTCAATATTACTAGGCGGCAACTATTTTTGCGAACACTCCGATAAGAGATATCATACTGCTCCAAAGAACTTTTAAGTCTTTTGACTTGACTTCCAGCAATTTGTGGTGTCTTGGGCCAGTCTTTACGGCGTGCTTCACTAGGAAATTCCTCTTCAAGCTCTTCCAACAGATTAGTTATAGTACCCTTCCATTTATCTTTGCCAACCATAAAATGACAAAGAGCATTGCAAAATGAACTGTTTTCTGAAACACTAGATTGTAATAAATTTTGATTTTCAGATACTATCTGGATAAGTTCATTTGAGTTAATTTTGAAAGCCGGAGCCCATCGATAAGCCCAAAATTCAACGTCAACTAATCTTCCAATACTGCTTGTATCAGAAGGTTTTTTGCAGTTTTTTAAGCCAAAATGAACAGCGCAAACAATAGCACTAAATATATTTTTATAAAATTTGTTAAATAGTAGATTAAGATCATTTTCTGATATCCTACTAATACTATGAATTGGTTGGGTTTCAACTAAGATTGCTCTATCAAGTATATCGGTTCTGTTTATATTAAGGCCAATACCATTAAATGCTATAAGACATTTTGCTTTAATTATCATACTTTCGTCGTCACTATATAGTTTTCTTGTTGTGATACTCCCAGAAGACGCTAGCTTGCAGAGTTCATCACACATACTTGGTGAAACCTCCGAGACATTGTCAAAAGCTAAGATGGTATTTTTTTGCGCATAAACGTATAAATATCGCGAAGTTCTTGGAACTCCAATGAGGGTATGCTCTCGTGGATCAACTATTCTCGCAAGAAAAGTTAAAGAAGATGTTTTAGCACTACCTTGAGGTCCATCTACCATTAAAATGGGATATGTACCTTCTTTTAATAAATATGACATTAACCATACAAGAGAAAGCTTTAAGAATTTATTGTCAAAATTTATAAAGTTTTTCATATATAGAATATATTTTTTAGTTTTTTCTGGAGATAGATCAATATCTGGGATTGGCAATGGTCGCATATTGTCATTTCTAAAGAATAAAAGAGGACTTTCTTCCTCGATAGATACAGATACTGAATCAATTTTTATAAATTTATTTTCATTAAGTGTATCAATATAAATAGTATTTTCGTCAAAACCAATACGTGTAAAAATAGATTTTTTAATACAAATTTTGTCGCTGATACTTTTAATATAGCATACAAAATTTTTTGTATTACTGTCTGTTGCAAGATAATCTTTATTTAGTAACACAAGAGCTGTTCTTATGTTATTGGGTGTCACTTGATAAATTTTTTTAGTTTTATCTTTTTTGCCATATAAATATAAATTGTTGTTATTTTCAATAAAATTATAATGTGATATCAAGCATTCATAGGTTGATATTAATAGACTCTTTTTTGTTTTTCTATTTTTATTAAACATGATCGTATATCTCCTATTGAAATAGTTTTTTGACATCATAAAAATTATTTACTCATAAAATGCCTATACAGGAATATTGGCATTACGAATAAAAAGTTATTCCTCTGGAGAGTCTCGCTGAGGTAGGAGACCTCCTATAGCGTGCCCCACTAAGTCACTACCCTAAAAGCTCTCAACCTTAGGTAATGAAAGGAGGGATCCCTTCTTTTCGTGCTTCGAGGTACCGATCCAAATCCTGCTGATCGTACCGAACAGACTTGCCTAAACGAGTGAATGGGATCTTTAGCAACCGGTATACTCTGTCTTTTTCAAGAGTTGATTTCGAGCACCCAAGATATGCCGCAGCTTGGGCAGTTGTGAGCCAGCGAGAAATGGAATATGTTTTCATAAAAACAAACTCCTCGGAGTATTTTTACTCCATTATTGGTTTTGAAGGCTGAAAAATTACCTTCTTATCTTTTTTAAACGAATTGTGTAAGCAGATCGGGAACGGTGCGAACGGGGCGTCACACATCAGAATTAAGATGTATTATTTGATAACGAAGGACGTGATGTTTACATCCCGGCTTTCTTCCAGAAAGCTGTCTCATGAGTTGTTAAGCGGTAAAAATAAAAAGCCCCAAAACCGTGGACACAGTTCAGGGGCTTCAAGTAAAAGTTATTTTGGTTAACTCATAAGAGTTAAGATGAATTAGTATGTAGCTGCTTTATCTTAGACATGCCAAGGTTGAGTTCTTGTGCTAAACCCTCAGCTGTTTCCGCCGCTGCTTGCGCTACCGGATTTTCGGCAAGATGCGCGTACCTGCTGGTTGTTGAAGCTTGGCTGTGCCCCAAGATTTTACCAATTATCGGCAAAGATTTTCCGCTATTGGCAGCATACGAGGCAAAAGCGTGGCGTAAATCGTGAATTCGCCATCCTGAGATGCCACCAGCTTTGCAAATGCGTTTCCATGTGTCTTTTACGTTAATAATATGGCCTCTTCCCCACCTTCCCGGGAAGCAGTACTCGTTAACGCGAGGTAGAGCGGAGATAACCTCCCATGCGGTGGGAGGAATGGGAAGAACCTTTGCACCCGTTTTTGAGTTGGGTAGTAGTGCTTTTTCTTTGGATTCGTTGAAATATTCCCACGTTAAGGTAAGAATTTCCGAACAACGAGCGCTTGTGAGCAGCATGACCTTGAGTGCTGCCGCAATGGTCGGATCAATGGCATCTTGTTTTTCAAGCTTGGCGATACCTTCACCTATTGCCTCTAATTCACTACTTTCCATGAATTTGAGGCGTTTTTCTTCCCGGTATTTTTCAAGGCCGCGAACCGGGTTGGTTCCTCTGTCCCGGTAGCCGGTCTTTTCACACCAGTCAAAAAACTTGGAGAGGACCGCAGCGCAGCGGTTGGCAAGGTACGGTGTATTCTGAAGATCATGGTGGAGCTTGGCAACGTGTCGGTAGGTGATATCTGCCATTTTCATTTTTTTGAAGGCAGGAATCAGGTGGTTTTGGGCAAGTGTCCGATACTGATGCTGTGTAGCAGGTTTGAGTTTTGCATCAACGTGTTCTTGAAGGAACGTTTCTATGACTTCATGGAAGAGGGGGGCATTTTTTCCTTCTTTGACTTCTTGAGCAGGATCGCCCCCCATTGCGATTTGCGCCAGCTTCTGTTTGACGATTTGTCGAGCTTGCTCCACAGTCATGGAAGGGAATGTTCCGATGCGAAGGCGTTTGAGAGGCGCAGCTCTGCCTTTTCCTGCTCGGTAAGTAAGGTAGAAACTTTTTTCTCCAGTAGCGCCGACACGAATAGAAAAACCTATAAGTTCGTCGTCTCTGACCTCGTAGCGAGTACCTGTCGGCTCCAATGATTCAACATTTTTCTTGGTTAGTTTCATGGTTCACCGATCCGATGATTTTGACTAGCCGTTTTGGGGGTAACACGGGGGTAACACGAGAGCTAAAAAACGGGGTAAGTTTATCCAACTGAATAAATTATAATATACTGTTATTGTTTGTTCAATGCAAGATGCTCTAATGCAGGAAAGTTTCAACCATGAAACTGTTAATCACTAGGTTGGCGGTTCAAGTCCGTCCCGGGGAGCCAGAAAGTACAAGGCTCTACAGCGAAAGCTGTAGGGCCCTTTCTGTTTTCTGGGGCGATGCCGCCCTCCGTTCTCTCCGCTTTATGCGATGATGAAGATCCCGATGCGGGGATAGGTAGCATCCTCTTCTCCTTGAGAAAATGGAGCCATAAATTCCCTCCTCCCCACAACTCTTTGCCCCATGTCCTTTGAAAGGGCTCGCAGCCCGTCGCGGTTTTTCCGGTCTCGTACGGGAAACGTTCTCAAGTGCGGCAGGGGAGAGGGATACAGGGGCGTGCCTTCTGGAAGGCTCTTTGGGGAGCGCTCTTTCTAGAGCAGCGGAAAGCGTTTGGGAGGAGCATATTTCCCAGAACAGCCGCCTGCGGTATTGCGGGCGGCTGCTCTGCAAGAATCTATTGCGTCTGATCAGCGATTGGGCGGAGTACTGGTCTTGCCGGGCCAGAGGATTTTGTCCTCTTCGATGGTGAGCTTGCCGGTAACGGAATCAACGAATCCCACGGGAACGAAGCGGACTGTTTTGCCGTCTTCCTTGTAGCCTTGGCAATTCATGATTTCCACGGCCATGATCTCGCGGTCGTTTGTACCCGGGGCCAGATTCTGGCGCCCGGAAAGGCCATCGAATGACAAGGCGCGCAGGCTTGCCATAAGGGTGTCGCCATTCATTTCCAGCTTTTGATCTTGGACGTTTTTCATGGCGAGGCCCAGGGCCATCATGTGATCATAGGAAAGCACGCCGTAGAAGAACGCCTTGGAATTCATGTCCACCTTCTTGCCGATTTTTTTTGAAAACCGGGCGGCGAATTCGTCGAGCGCCTTGCTGGGCACGAGCTTGGTCATGGGCGCAAGATAGCCGAAGGCACCATTGATGGCATCGGGCTTTTCGTCGGCTGAGGTCATCTCGGCGGCGAAGAGGCTGTAGCCGGGCTGGTTCATGCCGAGGTTGGTCAGCGTGCGGAAGGCAATGACCGTATCAGGCGTGGGCATGGTGATAAAAATACTTTTGATCCCCAACTCCTTGACCGCAGCCATCCTCTTTTGGACTTCCTCGACAGGCGTATTCCGCGAATAGCCGTAGGAGGCCTTCACCTCAATGCCGAGCTTGGCGGCTTCGTTCAAGATAACCGCCGCAGCGCCGGAACCCCATGCGTCAGTGGTGTGGAACAGGGCGATTTCCTTGATGTCATAATGCTTGGCCACTTCAAGGAGGTAGCCTTCATATTTGGTGCTCGGAGTCACGTTGCGGTAGTAGTAGGGGAATTCGGTGGGGGAGCTCAGGCTTGCGGCGTTGGCGCCGACGGACACCACAGGAGTCTTGAATTTTTCGGCCTCCTTGGCGATGAGGACGGCGGGGCCGCTGCAATCCACGCCGGTAAGGGCGACGATATTTTGCTTCAGGAGTGACCGGGCTTTTTCGGCTGCGCCTTCCGGCCAGCAATGGTAATCGATGACAAGTTCGGGCGGCATGTTGAGCGTGTTTCCGCCGAGCATACCGGAGGCGTTGATGTCCTCGATCGCCATCTTGGCGGCGTGGAGCTCGTACTCCCCCCAGTCCGCATGGCGCCCGTCGTGATAGTCGTAAGTGTACATCCCTCCGATTTTGTACTCCTTGGCCTCGCTTTGCATGGGGGTGAAACCGCAAAGCAGCGAGGCCATCAGCGTGATACCGAGAAACTTTTGGGATCTGTTCATCATTTCCTCCTTGCCGGGGTATGACGCCCGGTTTTTGCCTTGCGCAAAGCAAGAAGGATTCCAAAGATCCCCTTTATGATGGCAGTATGTTATCGGCTTTTCTTGACCGGAGCGAATGCGGAAATCCTGGATAAGAAGACGGCGGAACCGCCGAAATCCTGTTTTTCAGGACATCAGCGCGTGAGGCCGTGGCGTTTGAGCAAGGCGTAGAGCCGTGAGCGGGAAAGCCCGGTCACCTCGCACGCCTCCGAAATGTTTCCCCCTGTCTGATCGAGTATCCGGGCCAGATAACGGCCTTCTTCCTTTTGCCATACCTGTTCGCGGAACTCGGCATAGGAGGGGAGGCCGCTTTCGGAAACGGAGGAGCCCTTTTCTTCCTTTGGAACGGAAAGCGCGGCTAAGCGCTGCGTTGCGGCATGGATGCGGATGCCTGTGGGCAGGTGTTGGGGAAAAATGACGGAAGCCCGCCCCGCGGTGAGGACCGAACGCTCCATGGCTCCGCACAGTTCCCGCACGTTGCCCGGACAGCCGTACAACTGCAACGCCGTAGTCGTCCCCGTGGCAAGCTGCTTTGCGGGGAGGGCGTAGAGTTCGGAGAAGTGGGCGCAAAAATGGTGCGCCAGAGGCAGGATGTCCTCCTGGCGTTCACGCAGGGGCGGCAACGGAATGTGGACGGTCTGAAGACGGTAGAAAAGGTCCCGCCTGAAGGATTCTTCCTCCACCATGTGTTCGAGATTTCTGTTGGTCGCTGCGATCAGGCGGAAATCGCAGGGGGTTTCCTGTGTGGAGCCCACGGGGCGGACGCGCTTTTCCTGAAGTACGCGCAGAAAGACCTTTTGCAGCGAAAGGGGAAGTTCCCCCACTTCATCAAGGAACAGCGTCCCGCCGTCTGCTTCGGGGATCAGGCCGTTTTCACGTGTAATCGCACCGGTGAAGGCGCCGCGTACATGCCCGAACAACAGGCTTTCGGCAAGGTTCTCGGGAAGGGCCGCACAGTCCACGACGATGAAGGGACCGTTTTGGCGGCCGCTGTTTTCGTGGATGGTTCGCGCGAAAACCTCCTTGCCTGTCCCGGTTTCCCCGCTGAGCAAAACGCAGACATCGCTGTCGGCACACTGGATCACGGATTCCAGGCAACGGCCGATGGCCGCGCCCGATCCGACAAGCCTGTTTCGCTTCAAAGGCGTTGTCCGCTGGCCGGAAGAGGAGAGCTGGGCACCACAGCGGTTCTGATGATAAAGGAGCGCCTGCTCCAGAGCCGCGAAAACGGTGTCGAGCGAGTCGTCCTTGCGGATGAAGTCCCATGCCCCTGCCATAAGTGCCTGTTCCAGCCAGTCACGGTTGTCGTGTCCCGTGATCACGATGACTTCAGGGTGCCCTTCGCTGCCTAGGAGCAGGGGAAGGAGGGACAAGCCGTTGCCGTCCGGCAGGCTGATGTCCAAAAAAACAATGTCGAACATGCCGGCACTGGCTTCTTTCGCTTCGCACGCCGAGGCGGAGAGCATCACCTCATGGCCTTGGCGGCTACAGGCACGCTTGAGCACGTAGGAGAACGTTTCATCATCGTCTATGACTAAAATGCGCGCCATATCCATCTTCCTGTCTTGGGTTGCAGAGCGCGGTCCACGGCCTCTTTCAGCCGTTGCGGATCAAATGGCTTCACGAACCGCTGTATGTCCTCGTCAGCTCCCATGTGGCATGATTGCGCGTCATGCATGGCCGAACAGCTGCTGCAAAGAATGATCGGCATCCGGGGAAAACGTTTCCGCACAAGGCGGGCAAAGGCGATGCCCTGTATACCCGGCAGTTTTTGATCCGTAATGACGAGAGCCGGATGCATCCCCTTCTCGAACAGGGACAGCGCCGTTTCCGCATCAGCGGCGGTGACGACGGAAAGCCGCATTTGGTTCAGCAGCTTTTCAAGAAGATAGAGTATGCCCGGATCATCGTCCACAACGAGGATTTCCCCGGCTGTGCCGCCGGGCGGCGCGGTGCGGGGTTGGCCCGTGGGGAAACCGTTTTCAACCGGCTGCGGGATGGAATCGACGGGCGATACCGTTTCGGAGAGGGGCTTGCCGGTTGCTTTGCCAGCATCATTCCGTTCGGGAGAGGGAAAACCATGCGGCAAGAATACGGAAAAGAGGGCCCCGCCGCAGGGACGGTTGGCCACGCGCACCGCTCCCCGGTTACGCTGGACGAGGCTGTGGACTTGCGCGAGCCCAAGGCCGCTACCCCCGTTTTCCTGTTTTGTAGTAAAGAAGGGATCAAAAATGAATTCCATGAGCCCCGACGGGATGCCTTTCCCGGTATCGGAAATGTCTATGCGGACATAGCTGCCCTCGGCAAGCTCGTCTCCGGAACGGTGCCGCTCCACGGCGTAGAACCCGGCGGAAACTGTGAGCTCGCCTCCATCCGGCATTGCCTGGATGGCGTTGAGGCACAGGTTGAGGAGGACTTGGTGCACCTCAACGGATACGGCCCGGATACGCGCTTCGGGACAGGTGTTGCGCACGTTGAGGGAAATGTGGGGAGGGAGTTGCGGCTGAAGCGTTTCCGCGCATTCCCGTATCAATTTCGATACAAGCGGCGTTTCGGAACGGGCATCCAGCGTTTTGGTGCTGTCGGTCATGCGGATCTGCTTCATGAGATCTTTACCGCGGACAGTGGCATCAAGGATATGCAAAACGTCCTCGTAGGCTGGGTTTTCCCGTGGAATTTCAGGCAGGGCAAGCTGGGCGCAAGCGGCGATTCCTCCGAGGATATTGTTCACGTCATGGGTGATCCCTCCCGCCATGCGGCCGATGGCCTCCATACGCCGCTCGAGCTGGCTGCGGCGTTCAAGGGCGTTCGCTTGGGCCAGCACAGCTTTTTCCTGTCTGAGCAGGGATTCCGAACGCTGTTTCACGCGGAGCAGATACATGAGCAACAGGATGATGCCGAAAAGGACCAGCATGATGGTCATCGCAGGCAGCAAAGCGGCCCGGTGCTGCTCATAAAACGAAAGGGGGCGGTTGATGATGACCGAATCCGGCGGAAGGTCGCTTTCGCTGATGCCGTACCGTGTCAGCACGGCATGATCATAAATGAGATACGGGGACGGTTCATGCAGCAGCGGGATGGCATCCGGTGGCGTGCCGCCGAGAACGGACAGGACCATGTGCGCGGCATGTACGGCGTGGAATTCGTTGAATTCGCATTGGCCTGCCAGCACCCCTTTGCCGAGCTGGCCACTCCACGGGGAATACATGGGCAGGTCGGTCCAGCTGCGGAGCTGTTGCAGGCTTTCCTTCATGGAATAGCTTTGGCCGTCGGCTGTGCGGTAGTAGCCGAAGTTCAGGAGCACCGTATCCCGGGGCAGTTCTTCAAGAGCTTTTTGCATGGCCTGTGCGGGCAGTGCCGCAAGAGTCCGGACGGCAATGCCCGGCTTCATTGCCGCCAGTTCCGGGGCCGCTTGGCGCAATGCCGTACGGGCGGACGTCGTGTCGCCGCAAATGATGGCCAGATGGCGGGCTTCCGGGTGGACGAGGGAGATGGATTCAAGGATGCGGTGGATGGAGAAATTTTCCAGAATGCCGGTATAGTGCGCCCGGCGTTCGGCAAGCTCTGCGGGAGGATCCGCGATGCCGCAAAAGACGACGGGGACGCCAGGGAAAAGGCGGTTCCCGTGGGCGAGCATGAAGTCCAGCGCGTCGTTATCCGTTACAATGATGGCTTTGAGGGATACCCCGGCGTATTTTTGGGCAAACAGGCTTACGAGTTCGTTATCCAGACTTCCGGGAGGATGGCGTTCATAGTCGAGATATTCGCAATGCAGGCGTATACGGAAGCCCGTTTCCGTATTTTCAAGCTCTTCAGAGATCCGCTTTATGATGTTGTATTCCCAGAAATGGCCGGAATGAAAAGAATTGATGATCAAAACTTCGGCGGGGGGCAAAGGAGCCGTCCGCTCCGCCACATCAGCAAAGGCCATCGCCTGTGCCGCGAAAATGGCGCAGAACAGGCAGATACCTTTGGCGAGGGCGGCAAGCGGCTTCACGGTGAATCTCCAAAGAAGAGCGTATGTCCTATGATTCTAAGGGAGCCCGCTCTGTAACTCAAGGGAGGGCGTCAAGCGCGGAGGAGAAAAACATGTCCGCCCCTTCTGCCAATGATTCGAAACGGCCTTCCGCCTCTGCCGCTTTGGACCTTACGCCGTATACGGATAAGGATCAGGAAATCGCGCGGGACGCCGAAACGCCTGTGAAGGTCTTTTATACCGTTAGGAAGGGTTGAGCATCGATTTGAAGTTCCAAATGAAAATCGCAAATACAATGGCGGAGCCCAGGACGTCGGCGATGCATTCCGCATAAAGCAGGCCGTCCGTCCCGTAGCCGAGCCTGGGGAGGATGAAGCAGAGCGGGAGCAGGATGACGAGCTTGCGCATCATGGCCCCGAGGAGGGAGAGCTTGGTGCGCCCCAGCGCCATGAACGTGCGCTGGCAGGCGTAGAGGACGCCGATGAACATCATGCCCCCGAAGTATATGCGTATGGCGGGGATGGTGATTTCGATGAGCTGCTGGGAATCGGTGAACGGCATGATGAAGGTCTTGGGAAAGAGCAGGATGAGCCAGCTTGCGATGGTGGTAAAACCGAAGGAAAAGGCCAGGATGAGGAAAAAGGTCTTCTTCACGCGTTCGGGTTTGCCCGCGCCGTAGTTATAGCTCATGATGGGCACGGCGCCTTGGCACAGGCCGTCCGCTGGCAGGCGCAGCAGTTGCTCGATGCTGAACATGACGGTCATGGTGCCGACGTAATAGTCGTTGCCGTATTGCTGCATCCCGGCATTCATGACCAAGGGGACGATGCAGTCCGTCACTTGGACGAAGAACGGGGAAAGGCCGAGCAGGATGACGGGCACAAGTTCCTTGAGGTCCAGCCGCAGGTATTGCCTGCGGAAATGCAAAACCGTGCGTTTGCCGAAGAAGAAGGCGAAGATCCAGACGGCACTGACGGCCTGGCTGCAAATCGTGGCGAGCGCCGCGCCTTTGCAGCCCATATCGAGGCCGTAGATGAATATCGGATCGAGGATAATGTTGAGGGCCGCCCCGATGAGGACGGTCATCATGCTCGTCTTGGCAAAGCCCTGGCAGGAAATATAGTAGTTCAGGCCCAGCGAGAGCTGCACAGCCGGGGTGCCGAGCAGGTAGAGCGAAAAATAGTCGACCGCATACCCGATGGTCTGTTCGCTTGCCCCGAACATGAGCAGCATCGGGCGCATGGCCCAGAAGCACAACACCGTGAGCACGACCGACATGGCGAGGAGGAACACGCAGGCACTGCCGAGGATGCGCTCGGCTTTTGCATTGTCGCCGCGCCCCATGGCGATGGATGCGAGCGGTGCGCCGCCCATGCCCGCGAGGAAGGAGAAGGACGAGATGATCAGGATGATGGGGAAGGCGACGCCGAGCCCGGCCAGCGCCAGTGGGCCAATCTCCGGTATCCTGCCGACGAAAATGCGGTCGACAATGTTGTAGAGGAGGTTGACGATCTGTGCAAAAATGCTCGGGATGGCGAAACGTAAAAGAAGCCTGCCGAGGGGTTTCGTTGCCAGTTCGCTGGAGGGGTCCGCGTGAGCCATGAGGCATATCCTTTTTTGAAACGTTGCCGGCGGCGGGAAGCCGGGCTGTGTGAGTGGGCCGGATAGAGGCAAAAACCGGAGACCCCGGCGTTATTGACGGACGCCGGAAGCTGTTCGGCCGCTTGCCGATTCATGGAGACGTTAGGCTTATCCCGTCAGCCGGGAAAAGAAATTGCCGATGAAGATATCGACGGGTTTGATGTTCAATTCCAGATTGGCCCGCTGCAGGGCCCCCTCCCAGCCGTACCAGAAGAAGGCCGCCGTAGAGGCGCAGTCCAGTTCCGGGGATATTTCTCCCGTCTCTTGGGCACGTTTGAGGCCGCGCGCGAAAACATCCTGCCACTCCGCGAAGACGGCGGAAAGTTGCTCGCGGAAGTTTTCCGGCAAGGTGTTGACCTCCTGCGCCAGCTTTCCGGCCAGACAACCGGAACGGCAATCGGTCCGCGCCATCTCGTCCCGCACTTCGCCGACGAAGGCCCGGAGGCTGCCCAGCGGGGACAGGGACGTGTCAGAGAGGCAACGCTCCAGCTTTTGCGTGATGGAGAGCCTGTAGCGGTCTATGAGTTCCGCGCCGAACCCTTCCTTTGTCTTGAAATAGTAGTAGAAAGAACACCTCGAAATACCCGTGCGCTGCAATATCTCGTCGACCCCCACTGCGGAATAGCCTTTTTCCGTCAGCACTTCCGTCCCGACGTGGACCAGCATTTCCCGGGTCAGCAGTTTGTTGCCGCGTTGCTTGGGCGGGCGGCCACGGCCTTTGGCGTCTTGCGCGTGATTTTGCATGGATGATTTTTAGACTGATCTGTCTATAAAGGCAATAACGGAAGGGATTTTTCTCTAAAAAAGTATATATCCATATGTATTGTAAAGAAATTATCTCTCCATGTCCCCCGTGCGGATCGATCCGGAAGAGCCGCCTTATTGCCGGAAAGGAATACCTATGCCGCAGCCAACGCGGTACATTCTTTGGGTGAGGGACAGTGGGGCGGCGAATGCCGTACCCGGAAAAAAGCCCCTTCCGATATGCTCGGAAGGGGCTTTTTTCCGGTTTTTTGAGTGATCCCACCGCACTCCCACCGATCTGGGGAAAGGCGCGGGGGAGGTGCGCAAGCGCCGCCGTCCTCAGCGCATCCTCATCACGTCCCTGTGCGGCGGTTCGCCAAACAGCCGCTTATACTCCCGGTTGAACTGCGTAGGGCTCTCGTAGCCGACGGCCAAACTTGCGCTGGAGGCATCCTTGCTTTCCGTGAGCATGAGGCGCTTGGCCTCGTACAGGCGCAGCCGCTTGTGGAACTGCAACGGGCTGAGCGTCGTCACTTCCTTAAAATGGCGGTGGAACGTGGAGGTGGCCATGTTTACCTTCTGAGCCAGCTTGTCGACCTGCAACGGTTCCCTGTAATTGTCCCGCAGCCACGTGATGGCTTGGGCGATCTGATTGCTCTGGGTGCCGAGGGTGTTCAGTCGGCGCAGGAATTCCCCTTGGGGGCCGATGAGCAGGCGGTAATGGATTTCGCGGACAATGAGCGGCCCGAGTATGGGTATCTGCTCCGGTTTCTCGAGAAGCTCGACGAGGCGCAGGAACGCATGTAGGATATCGGGATCGACGTCCGCGACGGAGAGCCCCTTGTAGGAGCAGGCCCCGGTCGCGCAGGGCGGCGGGACTTCCGCCGCGAGCCGGGTGATCAGGTACTTGTCCAGATCAAGGCACAGCGCCAGAAAGGGCCGCTCAGGGCTGGCATCCGTAACGTAAAAGGAGCTCGGCATGTCCACCCCGGCCACGAGGCACTGGTTTTCGCCGTAGCAGTACTCCTCGGAGCCCAGCATGGTCCGCTTGGAGCCTTGAATGATCACGCTGACGGAAGGCTTGGAGAAGCAGGTTTCAATCCTGTTGGCTTCATGCCGCCGCGTGATGACCAGCCCTTCGATGTCCATCGGATACTTCCCGTGCTCGGGCGCCCGCTGGAGCAATTTCTCTTTCAAAAGGCTGGCGGTTCTTGCCGTCTCTCCACTCCCCGTTTCCATCATATGGCATAATCCTCTGTTTTTGCATGGAATAAAGAAAAATCCTTTTCAGGGTTCGGTTTTTTGATACCACACTCCGACCTCTTTGGGTAGCACCGCGAGAGAATCAGGCAAGAATAAGAGAGGATCGTATCTTCTGTTCTCCATTAGGGAGCGTATGGTGCACCCATAGGGAAATCACGCCATGCCCGCAGCGTTTTCCCTTCCGGCCTCAGGTATCCGGGCCGCTTTCAACGCATTGACATGATGGGAGGTCGCATATGCCTGCACACAAAAAAAGGAACATTTCTTGTGGGCTTTTCGCCGCATTGTTTTGTTTGCTGTTGTCCGGCGCGGCAATCGCGGCTTCTTCCCCTACGCAGCAGGTTCCAAACGGAGGCAAGAACATGAGCAGAGCCGCCTTGGCCGAAAAGAAACAGTTGGAACGTTTCGGAAACGCCCGGTCTCCTTTAGAGGCGACCGATCCGGATTTCGCCGAGATGCGGGATCGCCTCATCTGGGGCGAAGTCGCGTGGCACGGGTCGCTCGACGCCAAAATGCAGGAGCTGATCACGCTGGTCGTCCTGACGGCTAGCCAGACTTTGGACGGCTTCGCCCCGCATGTGGGCGCGGCCTTGCAGGTCGGGGCGACGCCCGAGGAAATCAAGGAAGCTATGTACCAGTGCGCTCCGTATATCGGTTTTCCCAAGACCGAAAAAGCGCTCCGGCTGGTCAATGAGGTCTTCAGGGAAAAACGCATCCCGCTGCCCGTGGCCTCGCAGAAGACGGTAACGGAAGACGACCGCTTCATGCAGGGCGTCAAAGTGCAGAAGTCCATTTTCGGAGCGGCGATAGACGCCATGCACAAGAGCACGCCGCAGAACCAGCGGCATCTCCTCCGCGACATGCTCTCGGCATTCTGCTTTGGGGACGTGTACACGCGGAAGGGGTTGGACCTGCGGACCCGCGAAATCCTGACCTTTTGCATCATCAGCTCTTTGGGCGGGTGCGAGAGCCAGGTCAAGAGCCATGTGCAGGGCAACGTGAATGTGGGGAACACGAAAGAAAACCTGATCGACGCGCTGACGTGTTGCCTGCCGTATATCGGATTCCCCCGGACCCTGAACGCGCTCGGGTGCGTCAACGCGGTCATCCCGGAAAACTAGCGGGGGCTCGCCCGCTTTCCCATCCGGGAGGCGCGGTTTCCCTTCCGTATTGAGAGTGTCCCGGTGTGCATGAGGGCTTCGCTGTGAGCCGCGCACCGGGTGCCGGAGTTCCCGCCGTACTCGGCGGGGCAGTTTGCAAACAAGGAGAAAGTATGTCTGTTCCCGTTTATCTGGCAAAACTTGCTGTAAAAAAACCTTCCGATCACCGGCTCGCCAAGATCAAGCGGCTCTGCGACGCCGTGGGGCTTGCGGACAAGGTGAAGCCGCTCGGCACGGTCGGCGAGGATGAGGTCGTTGCCATCAAGCTGCACTTCGGCGAAGCGGGCAACGATACCTACCTGCACCCGACGTTCGTGCGGCAGGTCGTGGATTGCGTGAAGGCGACGGGGGCCCGCCCGTTCCTGACGGATACCTGCACGCTCTACAAGTCCACCCGCCATAACGCCGTGGATCATCTGGAAACGGCGTATCGCCACGGTTTTACGCCCTATGTCGTGGACGCTCCGGTGATCATGGCCGACGGCGTGACCAGCAAGTGCTACGAGGAAGTGGCCGTCAACCTGAAACATTTCGCTTCGGTCAAGATTGCGCAGGCGTTCCTTTCCGCCAATGCGATGGTCGTTCTGTCCCACTTCAAGGGGCACGCGATGGGCGGTTTCGGCGGCGCGATCAAGAACCTCGCCATGGGCTGCGCTCCGCAGGCCGGGAAAATCGATCAGCACGGCAGAAACGTCGTGATCTACCCGAAATGCATCGGCTGCGGGCAGTGCGTACCGCTGTGCCCGAGGAACGCGCTTTCATTGGAAAAAGGCGAGAAGGGCCGCCATGCCGTCATCGACAAGGAACGCTGCATCGGTTGTTACGAATGCGTAACGGCCTGTAAGCAGGGGGCCATCGGCGTCGACACGCCCAACGAGTATTCCGACTTCGCCGAGCGCATGGCGGAATACGCCTACGGAGCGGTAAAGGGCAAGGAAGGCCGCATTTGCTACCTGAACTTCCTGCTCAACGTGACGCCGCAGTGCGACTGCGCCGGATGGTCCGAGCCGGCGATTGTCCCGGATCTGGGTATCCTCGCTTCGGAGGACCCCGTAGCGCTGGACACGGCCTGTTTCGATCTGGTGAAGGAAGCGCACAGCCTCATTCCGCTGGGCGAGCACGGCGCGCACTCCTGCGGCTACGACAAGTTCTCGGCGCTGCATCCGAATACGCGGGGCTGGCATCAGGTTGAGTATGCCGAATCCATCGGCATGGGTTCGCGGGATTATGAACTGATCACGGTGTAAGGCGTCGTTCGCGGGCGGCCATGATGCGGATGCGCCCGGGCGCATGGCTGCCCGCACCGGTGGGGCGGGGCTCCCCTCGGCCTTCACCCCGGCGGCGTGGTGTTTCGGAATTTTCCAAAAGACGGGTAAGGATATGGATCACGGCATTCTGTTTGATCACGCCCGGACGGCCCGGATCGGGCTGCCGGAAGCGGTTTTTTGCGAAGGGAAGCCTTTCGAGGCGCTCGTGGAGCTGCTCTCCCGTTTTGGCAGGAGCTCGGGGCATCCGGTCCTGTTCACACGGCTTGCCCCGGACGTGTTCGCTCGGGTTCCCGCCGAGATCCGCGCAGGGTATGACTATCATCCCCTGTCGCGTACCGCGTTCGGGGACGCGCTCCCGCCGAAGGGCAAGGGCAGGGTCGCCGTCATTTCCGCGGGCACGGCGGACGGCTTCGTAGCCTGGGAGGCGGCGCGGACGCTGGCGTATCTGGGCATCGGGCACAAACTGTTTGAAGACTGCGGCGTTGCCGGGTTGTGGCGGCTCGCGGAGCGGCTGGAGGAGATCAATACCTTCGATGCCGTGATCGTGGTTGCCGGGCTCGACGCCGCGCTGGTCAGCGTGATGGGCGGGCTTACGCCCAAGCCGATCTTCGGCGTGCCGACGTCCGTTGGGTACGGTGCGGCGCAGGGCGGACGGGCCGCGCTGGCGAGTATGCTTTCAAGCTGCGCTCCCGGCGTGGGGATCATGAATATCGACAACGGGTACGGCGCGGCCTGCGCCGCCGCAAGGGTGGTAAACGGATTATGAGCGAAGCGCACGCACACGGGGATCATGCCCACCGCCATGAACACCATCATGAGCACGGCCATACGCATGAAACGGCCCACGGGGATGGGCGGGGCAAAGCCCGGGGAGGCCGCATCCTGACCATCCGGTCACATTCCGGCTTGTCCGGGGATATGTTCCTTGCCGGGCTGTTGCGCATGACGGAACTCGGCGAGGCGGAAACGGACAGGCTGCTTGCCGCCGTGCTGCCCGAGCTCGCCGGGACCGTGCGCCTGACGCGGCGGCAGGTGAACCGTATCGGCGGCTGGTTCGCGGACGTGTCGCTTCCCCACCAGCACGAACACCGCACCCTTGAGGATATTCTTGGAATCATCGCCGGGAGCGGCATGGACGATGAGCCGAAGCGCTTGGCCTCGGATACGTTCACGTTGCTGGCGAAGGCCGAAGCCGCCGTGCACGGCATGAAGCCGGAGGCCGTCCGTTTTCATGAGGTCGGCGCGCTGGACAGCATCCTGGACATTTGTATGGCCTGCGTCCTGTTCACGCGGCTCTCGCCCGCGCGGTTTGTGGTCAGCCCCCTGCCCATTGCGGACGGTGAGGTCGTTTGCGCCCACGGCGTCATACCCGTTCCGGCTCCTGCGGTACTGGAACTGCTCGAAGGCATTCCCGTCCGTCCGTTCTCCGGCGAAGGCGAAACCGTGACGCCCACAGCCATCGCCCTGCTTCGCAGCCTTGGGGCGACGTTCGGGCCGTGGCCCGCCATGCTGGTGGAAAAACGGGCTCTGGTCTACGGGTCGCGTGTTTTCGCCAATGCGCCCAACGGGACGATCTTTGCCTGTGGTACGGAGCTTGAAGGCTGATGCCGCCGTATCGGTGAACGGGGTCTCCGGCATTTTTTTGTAAGTGTATGAGGGTATTGCCGTGATGGATTCAAGTATGACCGCCGCGTCTCCGGACGAAACCGCGCTCCTGCCGCGTCTTGAAAGCGTCCTCGGCGTCCTCGCGGCAGGGAACCGTTTTGCTTTGGCCTACTCGGGTGGGCTGGACAGCCGTTTTCTCGCTCATGCGGCCCAGCGGTTCGGCTTCGAGCCCGTACTGCTGCACATCGTCGGACCGCACATTCCCCCGGAAGAGACGGACTACGCGCGTCATTGGGCGGCCTCCCGGGAGCTCGCCTATGAGGAACTTCCCGCCGATCCATTGGATTTAGCTTTGGTGGCTTCCGGGGATCGCCGCCGTTGTTATGCGTGCAAGCGTAACCTGTTTTCCTTGCTGAAAGCTCGAACCGACCTTCCCCTGTGCGACGGTACGAACGCTTCCGATGCGGGGCAGTACCGCCCCGGCATACGGGCCGTCGAGGAACTCGGCATCCTGTCCCCGCTGGCTTCCGCCGGCCTGACCAAGGCGGACATCCATCGGTGCGCCGCACTGACGGGAATGGAAGATCCGGAGCAGAAAGCCCGGCCTTGCCTGCTGACGCGGCTCCCGTACGGCATGAAGCCGGAGCGTTCCCTGCTCGCGGGGCTTGCCGCCGGTGAGCGGGCCGTTCATGGTGTGTTCGCCTCGGCCGGACTGCCCGGGCCGGATTTCCGTCTGCGTCTCGTCGATGCGGAACGGCTGGAATTGCACGTCCTGCCGGAGCCCGCCCTTGCTCCCGGCCTTTGTGCCGAGCTGGCCCGCCGCATTGCCGAAGCCGTTCCCCAGCTTCCGCCTCCCCGTGTGGTCAGGGTGGAAACGCTTTCCGGCTTTTTCGACAGGGCCTGAGCCGTTTTCCTCCTCCCCCGCCTCTGGGATCTCCTTGCTTTTTCTGTCGCCCTGTCTCTGGGAAGCGTTGCCGGACATTGTCCGTATCTCGTGCCGTGTCCTTCAATGGTACATCTTCATGTACTTTCCTCAGATGTGCGCCCGCGTGTCCGAAGAGACAGCCATAGGCTCTTGCAGAGGGGAGGGAAGAGAGGATCAGGCAAAAAATGGGTAGAATCGTATCTACTCACAGAGGTTCGGAGGCAGTATATCTGATTCATGGAATTGTTGATCCGTATGGATGGAATACACAGCTGAAAGTTCGAAACGGACAAGAGAGGATTGTTATGAGCAAGGCACTGGAAATCGATTCGTCCAGAAGAAGTCTGCTGAAATATACGGTCGCCGGGCTGCTTGCCTGGTTCGGAGGCCGTTTGTTGCCGCATGTTTCGTCGGCCTATGCCGCCACGGAGGGCGGAGCCAAGGCGTTGGTCGTCTACTATTCCCGTTCCGGCAACACGCGCGCCGTCGCCGAGGCCATTCATGCGGCGGTCGGCGGGGATATTGTGGAACTTCAGCCGGTGACGCCGTATCCCGAGGCGTACCGTGCGACCACGGATCAGGCGAAGCAGGAACTGGCGTCGGGCTACAAGCCGCCTTTGAAGAACAGGATCGGGCACATCGAGGCGTACGACGTCGTTTTCGTGGGATCGCCCAACTGGTGGGGCACTGTAGCCGGGCCGGTGAGGACGTTCCTGTCCGAGTACGATTTGGCGGGCAAGCGGATTGCCCCGTTCATCACGCATGAGGGCAGCGCGCTGGGCCGCAGCGTTGCGGACATCAAGACGTTTTGCCCGAAGGCGGTTGTTCTGGACGGGCTTGCCGTCAGGGGAAGCCGGGCCGCTTCCGCGCAAGGCGAGGTGGCCGCGTGGCTTCGCAAGATCGGCATGGGAAAATAACCTTTTCGTTGAGAGGAATGGCATGAGCAAAAATATACTGATACTGTCGGGGAGCCCCAGAAAGGGCGGCAATTCCGATATATTGTGTGATCGCTTCATGGAAGGCGCGCGGGAATCCGGCCATCGGGCCGAAAAGGTTTTCCTCCGCGACAAAAACATCGGCTATTGCATCGGCTGTGAAGCCTGCCACCAGAACAACGGCGTCTGCGTGCAGAAGGACGATATGGCCGAGATTCTGGGAAAGATGATCGCCGCTGACGTGATCGTCATGGCGACGCCGGTGTATTTCTATACGATGGATGCGCAGATGAAGACGCTTATTGATCGGTGCGTCGCCCGGTATACGGAAATCAGCAACAAGGCGTTTTACTTCATCGCCACCGCCGCCGACGGCGAAAAGCGGTCGCTGGAGAGGACCATCGAAGGGTTCCGCGGGTTCCTGTACTGTCTGGAAGGCGCGCAGGAAAAGGGCATCGTTTACGGATCGGGCGCATGGAAAAAAGGCGACATCAAGGAAAGCCCGGCTCTGAATGAGGCATACGAAATGGGGCGGCACGCATAAGTTCCGGTATGCCGATTCTGTGCGGCGTCCCGGTTGCGGCTGGACGGCGGCCGAATGGAGCGTCTCCCCCTATCCTTCCTCCATATAAGGACACCCGCTCGGATTGACTGAGCGGGTGTTCTTATATGGAGGTTGGTTCCCCCGGCGGCCGCCCGGAGGAATGGGCGAGTGTACCGCCGGAGGAACCCCAAATCGCACCGGGCGGGGGAAGGGGGATCATCCTTTGCCCGGTGCGTTGAGGACGGGGACATTACAGGGAACCGTAGACGAGCCGGTTGCCCACCAGGGTCGCCAGAATCGGGATGTCCCTGATGCGTTCGGGCGCGATTTCAAGCGGGTTCTCGCCGAGGATGACCATATCGGCGAGCTTGCCGGGCTCGAGGCTGCCCTTCATGCGTTCTTCATGGAACTGGTAGGCGCCCCATATGGTGACGCTTTTCAGGGCATCCAGCACAGAGACGGTCTGATCCTCGCCGAGCACCTTGCCGCTGCCGGTGAGCCGGTTGACCGCCGACCAGACGGAGAGCAGCGGATCCATAGGCGTGACGGAGGTGTCGTTGTGGGAAGTGAAGGGGATGCCGCGTTTCAGGGCGCTCCGCAGCGGATCGATCCGGGATGCGCGGGCTTTCCCGAGGAAGATGTCCCGATGGCGGTCGCCCCAGTAATAGGTGTGTACGGTGAAGAAGGACGGAACCACGCCGAGCCGTTCGATGCGGTCGAGCTGATCCTCGCGGACGGTCTGGCAATGGATGATGATGTGCCGCGCGTTGGCCCGGGGGTACGCCTTTTGCGCTTCCTCAAAGGCGTTGAGGATGTCTTCGATGCCCGCGTCGCCGTTGCCGTGGATGGCGACCTGCCAGCCCTCTTCGTGGTAGCGGGTAACGATGTTGACGAGTTCACGGGGATTGTAGATGGGGTATCCGCGCCATGACCCGTCGGAGATGGCGTCCGGCAGCGAATGGTAGGGATTGCTCAGATAGCCGGTGTACCCTTGGAGGCTCCCGTCCTGAAACAGTTTCACAGCGCCCATGCTGAGCAGGCCGTCCTTGGTCAGGGGCGTGCCGCATTGCACGGTGGGGGCCAGCGAGAAGTCGAACCAGCCGTGCTTGGGCAGAAGCTGGACGCGGTTTTTGAGCATCCCCCGTTTGTGGGCGGTCATGTAGTTTTTCCACATGGCCGTGGTGACGCCGCCGTCGTGGGCGGTCGTCACGCCCTTGGCGACATAGTCGTCGGTAGCCCGTTCCACCGCGCCGAGCCATTTTTCCTCGGTCATCTGCGGGGAGGCCGCCAGGACCATCTCCATTGCGGCGGGTTCCTCCACCAATCCGGTGAGGCGGCCGTTGCCGTCATGCCGGAACACGCCGCCCGACGGATTCAGGGTTTCATCCGTGATTCCGGCTGCCTCAAACGCCTTGCTGTTGCACAGGGCCAGATGCCCGGAGATGTGGCGCAGGAACAGCGGGTGATCCGGGGCCATCGCGTCCAGTTCGGCAAGCGTGAAATGCCGCTCTTCGGCAACGGCGGTATCGTCATACCCCGCGCAGAGCAGCCATTCCCCGGCGGGCATACCCGAAAGGGCTTCGCGTACCTTGCGGCGGATGTCGCCGTGCGTCCTCACGTCCCCGATGGGATGGGAATTCACGTCGAGATAGTATTTGTTGTACATGCCCGCGCGCATGAAATGGCTGTGGCAGTCGTAGAAGCCCGGCATCATGAACCGCCCGCCCAGATCGACGATGCGGGTTTCCGGGCCCTGGAACGGGGCCACTTCGGCTTCCGAGCCCACGGCAAGGATGGTTTCGCCGGATACGGCAAGGCAGGAAACGATGGAGCAGCGGGAATCCATCGTCAGGATGGTGCCGTTCCGGTAGATGTGAGTCGCTTGTTGCATGGCTGGCCTCATAAGGGTTGCGGGATCAGGCGGCGCTGGCGGCGCGGTACTTCTTCCATTCCTTCCAGAGCAGGTTGAACAGGATGAAGAGGCTGATGGCGAGGAACGCCGCGCAGACAGGACGGGTGAAGAATACGGAGAAATCCTGATTGGAGATGCTGAGCGCCCTGCGGAAGTTGGTTTCGATGATCCCGGAGAGGATCATGGCGAGGAGCAGGGGGGCGAGCGGGAAGCGCGCCTTGGTCATGATGTAGCCGAGCAACCCGAAACCGGCCATGACGGCGAGGTCGAAGTTGGAGTTGTTCAGGGCGTAGCCGCCCACCACGCACAGGGTGGTGACGAGGGGCATGAGGATGCCGCCGGGAATGAGCACGACCTTGGCGAACAGGCGCACCGCGTAGTAGCCCAGAAGCAGCATGAAGACGTTGGAGACGAACAGGGCGATGAAAATGCTGTAGACGAGCGTGCCCTGTTCCTGGAACAGCAGCGGACCGGGAGTCATGCCCTGGATCATAAGCGCGCCGAGCATGATCGCCGTGACCACGTCGCCGGGCACGCCGAGGGTCAGCAAGGGGATGAGCGCGCCGCCGGTGACGGCGTTGTTGGCGGATTCCGTGGCCGCGATGCCTTCAATGGAGCCCTTGCCGAAAAGTTCGGGATGCTTTGAATGGCGCTTGGTTTCGCTGTAGGCCGCGAATGAGGCCGTGCCCGAGCCCGTGGCCGGGACGATGCCGATGAACGTGCCGATGATCGAGCCGCGGAGCAGGGCGGCCCGGTTTGTCCAGATTTCGGAAAGGGGCATACGCTTGCGCGAGATTTCGGCAGTGGAGAGCTTGCGGCCCATGAACACGTCTTCAACCGTGATCAGCACTTGCGACAGGGCGTACAGGCCGACGAGCGCCGGGACGAGGGATACGCCGTTGATGAGGTCGGGCGAGTCGAAGGTCATGCGCAGATTGCCGGAAAGCGGGTCCATGCCGATCATGGAGATGAGCATGCCGAGCAGCGCCGCGATGCAGCCCTTGAGCAGCGCACCTTCGGACAGCGTCGCCACAATGGTCAGGCCGAAGATGCCGAGGGAGAAATATTCCGGGGCGCTGAAGTCGAGGGCGAAGTGTGCGAGCTGGGGGGCGACCGTGGCCAGCACAAGGCAGGAGAAGATGCCGCCGATGAAGGAGGCGATGGTGGTCATTTCGAGCGCCTTGAGCGATTCCCCGCGGGCGGTGAACTGCGGCCCTTCGAGCATGGTCGCGGCGGCGGCCGCCGTGCCCGGAGTGCCGACGAGGATGGCGGTGATGCTGCCCGCGTAGATGGCCCCGCAGTACATGCCGAGCAGGGAGGAAAAGGCGATGACGGCGGGGAAGCCGAAGGTCAAGGGAATGAGCAGGGCCACGCCCATGACGGCGGTGAGGCCGGGCAGCGCGCCGAAGACGATGCCGAGCGCCACGCCGATGAAGTTGGCGACGAGGGCTTCCAGACTACAGGCCGAACTGAAGGCTGTCATGAACATATCGAACATGGAGTACCGCCTTTTTAGGGAAGAGGGACTTTGAAGAAGATGGCGAACACGGCATACAGGAAGGCTGATATCCCTGCGGAAATAAGAGAGATGTAGAAGGGATTGCGGTATCCGGTCAGCACCTGCGCCCCAGAGAGGAAAACCAGCGTGGAGATGACGAAGCCCGTGCCTTCGGGCCACTCGGCGTCGTAGGCGTATTCCCCGAGGAAAATGAACCCGATGACATAGATGAGGATCCACGCGGCCATCAGTCCGATTTTGACGGCGAGCTTCCTTTCAGGCCAGCAGGCCGCGCTTTCATCCCTGCCCAAGACGGCCCTTGCCACGAGGACAAGCGAGAGCAGGGCCAAGGCGATCGTGACGCCCATCGGGAACGAACCCGCCGAGAAGAAGTCGAGCGCTGCGGGTTCCGGGATCAAGTGTATCTGGTATCCCATGACGCAGCAGAAGGCGAGCAGCGCCAAGCCGATAAAGAAATCCGTCTTATTTTTCATGAAGCGACCCCTCGTCGTGAAAAGGAAGGGCGGGGCGCACCCGCGCTCCGCCCCGGTATTCGTTAGTCAAGCGACTTGCGCCCGGCCAGCACTTCGTCGGCGAGGTCCGAGGACGACTGGATAAGCTGTCCGAATTCCTTGGCGGGGAGATACCCGGCATCAAGGCCGATTTTGTTGAATTTTTCGATGACTTCGGGGTCCTTCATGGCCTTTTCGATGAGGGGTTCGAGCGCGGCGATGCGATCGTCCTTGACCTTGCTGGACACCACGAGGCCGTGCCACGCGCCGAGATCGATCCATTTCTCGTCCGCGGGGGTCATCTTGTCGGCGTACAGTTCGCGGAAGGTTGGCGTATTGGGCAGATCAGCGCGGCGTTCCTTGCGGGAGATGGCGATGACGTTGAAGTCGCCGGAGTTGGCATAAGGCAGGATGTTGGCCGGGACCTGGAAGCCGGCGGTGATGTGCTTGCCGAGCAGGGCGGTGCTCACTTCATGGCCGCTGGTATAGGCGGTATGGCGGATCTTGAGATCGCCGTGGAAGCGGTCGGTCAGCTTCGTCATGTACAGGCGTTGCGTGGAGATGGAGCCGGTAGTCCCGTAGACGGTCCCATCGGGGTTCTTTTCCGCAGCCTGGAGGAATTTTTCCCACGTGTCGATGCCGGAGCTCTTGTTGGTGCTCAGCACGCATTCCATGCTGGCGATGTGGGCGACGGGCTTGATGTTCTTGAGGGTATACCCCACGTTGGTCAGCTTGGGGGTGGTGGCGAGGGCGCTGAAGCCGGGGAAGGCGAGGGTATAGCCGTCGGGACGGGCGCGGAGCATTTCATTGATGCCGATGGCCTGTGCGCCGCCGGGCTTGTTCACGACGTTGATGGTGATGTTGTAGTTCTGCTGGAAGTAGTCGGCGAGGATGCGCGCCGCGATGTCGACGCCGCCTCCGGGGCCGAAGGGCACGATGATGTTGATGGGCTTGTCGTAGGGGTATTCCGCCCGGGCATCCGTGTTGCCGCCGATAAACAGGGAACAGGCGATGAGCAACGAGGCGATGATGCTTTTCTTCATGGCAACTCCATCCTTCTGATTGTGTGGGGGACATGGGCAGGGGACTGCCCCTTCCAGCGCGCCGACGGCATTGTGCCGAAAGGCTCTTGAGAGACATTATATCAAAAAATATGCCAGCCCATTTGAAGGGAAATCGCCGTTTATTGGTATATGGAAAGGGAAAAAGGCGGCATTGGCTGTAACAAAAATGTTACACTATACCATGTTTGTTAACTTTTTGTATCAATATTGTTACTCGGAATGTTCCGCATTTGTTTCCGCAAGCCCTTGAAGCTTGCGCCACAACGTCATCCGGCTGATGCCGAGAAGGTGGGCGGCCTTGCCCATATCCCCTCCGCACCGGGCGACGGCTTGCCGGATGAACCGGGCCTCTTCCCGCGCCATGTGGCTCCTGAGGGTAAGAGGCGGCAAATCCTCGGGCTCTTGGGGGAGGCTCGGCGTTATGGGGGACTCCTCCAGAGGCGGATCTTCCCATAGGGACAAAAGCAATTGTTCCCAGTCCGTCACTTCGGCCATGTGGTTGGCTACGATCGCCATGCGTTCCATGAGGCTGAGCAGTTCGCGGATGTTGCCGGGCCACGGATGGCGCAGCAGGGGCCGCTCAAGCTGGGAGACGAGCAGGCTTTCCGCCGGAGGCTCGTCGAGATGTTCCCTCAGATGGGAAACGGCGAGATCCACAATGTCCTCAAGCCTCTCCCTGAGTGGCGGGAGGCGCAAAGAGAGCACGTTGAGGCGGTAAAAGAGGTCCGCCCGGAACCGTTCCTCTGCCACAAGCTGGCGGAGATCCTGATGCGTGGCGCACAGGACGCGTACGTCGAGGGGGATCACCTGCGTCCCGCCCACGCGTACCAATTCCCGTTCCTGAAGCACGCGCAGCAGCCGCCCCTGAAGGGTAAGCGGCAAGTCCCCGATTTCGTCGAGGAACAGGGTTCCGGTGTGGGCCAGCTCGAACATGCCCGCCTTGCCCTGACGCCTCGCGCCGGTAAACGCGCCTTCCTCATAGCCGAAAAGTTCGCTTTCCAGCAGCCCTTCGGGGATGGCGGCACAGTTCACGGCCACGAACGGCTTGTCTTTGCGCAGGCTGGCGGCGTGGATGCTTTGGGCGAACAGTTCCTTGCCCGTGCCGGATTCCCCGCAGATGAGCAGGTTGGCGTCCGTGGAGGCGTAGAGTACGCCAAGCTCTTTGAGATGCCGCACGTGCGGGGAGCGGGTACGGATGTCCCCAAACGAGTAGCGCGTGGTAAAACCTTTTGATTTTAATTTGTTGCGGAGCTTTGCCTCCGCTTTGTAGATGCGCCGGGCGTCGGATATGGAGCAGACCGTCCCCACGTTCTGCCCTTGGAAAAGGATGGGCACGCGGTTGATGACGAGGGTGGTGCCCCGGATGTCGTGGACGCGCCCATGTTCCGCCTTGTCGCCCGCCAGCGTGCCGGGAGAGAAGACGCCGGGCATAACGGTCCGGATGTGCTCTCCGAGGGCTTCTTTTTTCGCGCAGTTGAGGAGGGATTCCGCCGAGGGGGTGATGAGGTTCACTTTGCCCTGTGCGTCGTACACCACGATGCCTTCGTCGATGGCGTCGAGGATGGCTCCGAAGCGCGCGGTGCGCTGGCGTTCGGACCGGCGGGCGCGGGCGACGTTGACCGCCTCAAGGAGCGTCCGCTTGGCGGATATTTCGCCGTCGATGATCTCAAGCGTGGGGAACCCCGCTGCGGTGGCCCATTGGCATACGAGCGTCCCGCGTGCGACGAAGAGCTCCACGTCGGCGGGGTCCAGCTGGATGAGCCGGAGGTGCATCTCGTTTTTGGAGCCGTAAAGGTGTTCCTTGATTCTCATGCCAAGGGCTTTTTCCACGCTGGAGAGACCGGGCAGCGGGGTGGAGTACCGAAAGAACGCGACGTTGCGGACATGCCCCGCATAGGGCTGGAGCGCCTGCAGGAGATCCCATGCGGAGAAGTCGATGGGCACGACGGGTATGGAGGAATTCTGTTTGACGACGTCCACGGTGACGCCGCGGCTGAGGACGACGTCGCAGGTATCCGGGGAGAGGCGTTTTGCCGCTTCGATGGCCTCATCGAAGGCCAGATCCATGAATTTGATGCGGCAGCGCAGATCTTTGGCGACCTGTCTGAAAATCCGGGCATCGAGGCCCTTGTAGGGCGCGATGAGGGTCATTTGAAATTCGTACTGCGGGAGCATCTCTTTTCCCCGTGCGTCCTGCCTCGTTCCCCGGCGCCGGGATGTGAGGGGTAGGAACGCTTTTTGCTTATGGACGGGTGGCATCCGGGCCTGAGCCCGGTTTACAACATTCAACACAAAGGAACCTGTTATGCGATTCAAGACACTGTTTGCAGTATGCGCGCTTTTCGGCAGCCTGTTTCAGTCGTCGCCCTCCCTGTCCGAAACCCTCCGTACGGCATGGCTTGGCGAGCACGAGGCGTTTTTGACATGGTACGCAAAGGAAAAAGGCTGGGACAAGGAAGCCGGATTGGACATCATCATGCTCCGGTTCGATTCCGGCAAGAGCCTCATCGAAAACGTCAGGGCCTACGATTGGGCCATCGCCGGTTGTGGGGCGGTTCCAGCCATGCAGGCCACCATGAGCGATCAGGTGGAAGTGATTGCCATCGCCAACGACGAATCTTCGGCCAACATGATCCTGACCCGCCCCGATAGCCCGATCCTTGCGGAAAAGGGATTCAATCCCGATTTCCCGAATGTCTTCGGGACGCCCGAATCCGTCAAGGGCAAGCTCATCCTGTGCCCCAAAAAAACGTCGGCCCGCTATCTGCTCGACAAATGGCTCGCCGCGCTCGGGCTTGAGGAGAAGGACGTCAAGATCGAGGAACTGGAACCGACACCCGCCCTCGGCGCGTTCAAGAACGGGTACGGCGATATCCTCGCCGTCTGGTCGCCGTTCACCCGCGAAGCCGAAACGCTCGGGTTCAAAATTGCGGCGCATTCGCAGGATTGCGGTGCAACGCAGCCCGTACTCCTTGTCGCGGATCGCGCGTTCACGGAAAAGAATCCGGACGCCGTGCGTGCGTTTTTGAAAGTCTACCTGCGGGTTGTGGATGAGATCAAGGCGCAGGGCCCGGAAACATTGGCTCCAGCCTATGTCCGCTTCGCGGAGGCGTGGATGGGCAAAAAGTTTTCCGAGGCCGACGCCATTGCCGAACTGCGGGAACATCCCGTCTTTTCGCTGGAGGAGCAGCTTGCCCTGTTCGGGGAAGATGGGGAAAGCCCGCTGAAGGCATGGCTGGCCGAGATTGCGGCCTTTTCCGAGAAGATGAATCCCGACACGGCGCATCGGCACGCCACGCCCGAAGCCGTCTCGGACCGCTTCCTCAAGGCGCTCAAGTAATCCTCCGAAGACATGGGAAGAAGACTTTTGCGGCGTTTCCGCAGAGGGCTTTCGGATGCGGCGATTCCGTTTCACCCGGCTTTCCGGCGTTTTTACCCGGAACCGGGTGAAACGGCAACAGAAACGCAATGGGGACTGCCTCTTTCCCGTTACACCAGCGTGAAAACGCCTCCCACCCCGGTTCAGGGGCGGGAGGCGTTTTCATGTGTGTGTGGCTCAATGGAAAAACTTTTCCCGTATAGGGAGGATGCCCCCGTTTCCCCGTTCGGAAAGGGAAAGATGGAAGTTACCGTCAAGGTTGAACGAGTAGCCGGCCCGTTTCCCCATCCGGAGAGGGAAAGAGCCCGGAGGGGCATTCCGGGCTCGGCGGGTCCGGATGGAAGGGGTTACTTCCAGAGGGGCTTGCCGCAGGCCTTCAGGTAGGCGTTGATGGTTTCCTTGCCGCCTACGAAGTCGGCCATTTCAGGCCAGACCTTTTCCATCGCGGCCTTTTTCCACACGTCTTCGTCTTCCAGCTGCGAGACTTGGAGGCCGTTGTCGATGAGGTATTTCTTGGCCGCGTCAGCTTGCTCGATCTGGTACTTGAGCACTTTTTCCTGCGCGTATTTGCCCGCATCTATCAGCAGTTTCTGCATTTCGGGGGTCATCTTCTTGAAGACGCGCTCGCTGATGACCAGAGGCTGGAGCTGATAGGTGTAATGGACTTCGGTGAGGTATTTCTGGTTGGCTTCATTGAACTTATTGGCCTTGAAGCCGATGTAGCCGTAGCACTGCCCGTCCACGACGCCCTGCTGGAGGGCGGTGAAGGTTTCGGCCCAGGAGATGGGGGTCGGGCTGCCGCCGAAGGCCTTATAGGCGGCGATCAGCACGGCGCTCTGGGGCACGCGGAACTTCAGGCCCTGCATGTCGGCCATTTTGGTGATGGGGCGCTTGGCATTGGAGATGTAGCGGAAGTCCGTATAGGTCCACGTAAGGATACGGAATCCTGATTTTGTGGCATAGCTGTTCAACAATTCCGCAGGAGCGCTGTTGGTGCCCGTTACCACTTCGTCGATGTTGGAGAACAGGTAGGGCAGGGTCAGCAGGCCGAGTTTTTTCTCGAAAGGCACGAGGTTGGCTATGCCGGCCATCGCCATGGGCAGCGTGCCTTTCTGCACGTTGCGGAGGCATTCGCTTTCGTCGCCGAGAGAGCCGCTGTAGAAGCACTGGATCTCGACGTCACCTTTCGTCTTTTCTTCGATGTATTCCTTAAAGGCATTGCCGACCACGCCCATTTCGGAATCTTCAGGATCACCAGCGGCGATTTTCAATGTCTGGCTCGGGGCAGCGGAGGCATAGCCGGTCGACAAGAGCAGGATCATAAGCAGCAGGGACAGGATCTTTGGGCATTTCATCGAGTTTCTCTTCCTTGATGTAAGGGGTTAGAGGCTTGCGACTCACCGTTGGATCATTTTCTTGATGTATCACCTCCCAGGGGAATCGCCGCAAATAATGGGCGACGGGTTGTTTGTGAACGAAAAAAAATGTTGGTTTTTTGACATATTCCATGTAATTTCAATAAGAAATAATATATGAGTCAAAATTGATATTTTTATATAAATATAAATAAAAAAATTGAGCATAATTATATATAAAATATACATAATTATGGAAACTACATATATTTTTATAGTGTTTTAAGATAATTATGAATATTAATATATAAACATTCGGTATAATAAAATATTTTTGTTGCCATAGATATATCAGATTCGTATAAGGTTGTCTACAAGCGACATGATAAAAAAATGGCAAGGACGTCATACGTCCCTGAAATAGTGCTCATACATACGGGGCAATCCGCATGTAGGGCATGAGCGTGTGCGGCCCCCGAAGAGGATGTTGATCCGCTGAAAAAGAGAAAGGCCGCGGTGTGATCCGGTAAAATCGAGCTGGATATATGGGGACGGAGGGAGGAAAAGGGGAAGGCTGGGCAGCACCGCGCGGGGGCTGGCGTTTTCAGGGAAAAAATGTTCGTATGCTGACGGTTGCGCGTACGCCCGGAGAGGCGCTCCGCAGCCCTACGAACAACGCTTTCCGGCGTCCCGCGAAGGCCGCCGCACACGCATCAGGAGGGCAGGATGCCGTCTTACGAAGAAGTCCGTTACCATTTCAACCATCATGATCCGTTCGCCCGGCATATGGGCATCGAGCTCCTCGAAGTCGGGCCTGAGCATGGCGTGGCGATCATGCCGCTGGACGAGCGCCACCGCAACGGCATGGGCCACGCGCACGGCGGGGCTATTTTCGCGCTGGTGGACATGACGTTCGCCACGGTTTCCAATGCCGCCGGGCTCTATTGCGTCAACGCCCAGACGAACATTTCCTACCTCGAGCCGGGGCGCATCGGCCCCCTGCGCGGCGAAGCCCGCAAGATCCGCTCAGGCCGGAATCTGGGGACCTATGACGTCCGCATCACCGATTCGGACGGGACGCTGGTCGCCATCGCCACCGTCACCGGGTTTATGACCAAATACCCCATTCAGCCGAAAGGCGCGTAGCGCTACAGAGGGTACGCCGACAACGGAGCAGCCCGTTCCCGAGCATGTGGGACGGGTTTTGTCGTGTCTGGCCTCCAGAAATGAAAAAGGCGGGGAACCCTCCCCGCCTTTTCCGGTTTGGCCGCCGTTGCGCGTTACTTGTGCTCTCCCATGCGGGGCTGGGCCTGATCCTGCCCGAGCTGGGAGTAGGCTTCGAGAAAATCCGCCGCGTTGACCGCTACCGCGAGCAACATCCCGCCCGCCGCGAACAGGAGCAACGCGGCGACCTGCACGAACACCGTGCGGAAAAGCGAGAGTCTTTCGGAAGCGTATCGCATACATCATTCCCTTGTTCAGAAGACGCCTGAACGGTTGGGCTGTATGGGGGCTATGGACGCCTGTGCCTCAAAGGACTTTGTTCCTGTGAGAACAAGAGAGCACTTTTTTCGAGTGGGTGTCAATGGGCTTTGGCAGGCATATGCATAGGTTAGGAGCTTTAACGTACTCATTCTGAGAGGTATAAAAGCAATAGCGGCGCTTCACCATAAGGGGTATAAGGCATATGGATTATCAATTAAATCATATGAATAAAATGAGGTAACTTTTTGTATACATTCGACAAAAATCATTTACGAATTGGAAATTTTTTTTGATCTGCCGTGCCGACTGTATGGGGATTGGAATTATCATTTTATATTATATTGATATTTATAGTAAAAATATTTTGTGAATAAAAAGGCATGTACTCCCGCGAGCAGGTCCTGCCAGTTCTAATCCGTTTGGGTACGCGGAAATACAGCTTTCCGCACACCGCGAGGCGGCAAACATGGGTTGGGGGCCGCAAATGAAGGCGATTTGAAAAAAGAGAGCGGAGCACCGGAACGGGAAAGCCTTTCGTGTAGCCGAGGGAACGGGATTGGAACCCGCATATACGGGAGGCTAGTTGTATCACATATCCGCCAGCGCATGGCAGCGTACGGAACGCTGCCCGATTCATTATGGAACCTGCTGCATGTGAATGTGCTCTCATAGGGGAAGGCTCTTGGGCGGTTTCCCAAGAACCGCATGGAGAAACAGCCCTCCCTTGAGGCGGGAAGGCTGTCCGTTCATAGCGGAACACCCCGTCCGCGCTAAGCTTGTTCCTGGGTATCCGTTTGCTGCGGGTACAGCCACGTCTGGAGCATGGAACAGATCTGATCGATGTCCACAGGCTTGCCCAAATGCCCATTCATACCGGAACACAGGGAGCGCTCGACGTCTTCCGCAAAGACGCTGGCGGACAGTGCGAAAATGGGGATGCTGGCGGCGTCTTCACGGGGCAGCGCACGGATGGTCCGGGCCGCGTCAAGGCCATCCATGATCGGCATTTGTATATCCATGAGGATCGCGGCGTATTCCCCCGGAGCGGAACGCTCAAACAGGTCCACGGCCACCTTGCCGTTCTCGGCGTGGACGACCCTCAGGTTTATGTAGCCAAGCAGATTTTCAAGGACTTCAGCATTCAATCCGTCATCTTCGGCAAGGAGGAGCGTCTCTCCACGGAAGAGGCAGCGCTCCTCCGCGTTTTCTCCGGCTGTATCGTGTTTTTCTGCCGTTTCGGTGCGCTCCAGAGGGATATCCACGGTGAAGCGCGTTCCCTTGCCCAGTTCGCTGTCCACAGCGATGGAGCCTCCCATCAAAGCAGTCAGGTTGCCGATAATGGCAAGCCCCAGCCCGCTCCCCGACCTTTTCCGCCGGGGGGCGGCATCTTGCTCGAAGGGGAGGAACATCCGTTTCTGGAAGGCATTGCTCATGCCGATCCCGTTGTCTGAGACGATGAGGCGCACAGCCTCCTGCCGCCCCGTACGCCGTAACGATTCGACGCGGAGGGTCACTTTCCCGTTTTCATCCACGAATTTAAGGGCGTTGGATAAAAGGTTCATCAGTATCTGCTTGAGCCGCATGGGATCGCCGACATACATCCGTCCGATGCGGGGATCGACGGACGTTTCGAAAACAATGCCCTTGGCTGTGGCGCTGCTGGAGGTGAACAGCGTCACATCGTCAATGATCCCAGCAAGATCAAATGGTTCTGAGGCCAATTGCATCTTGCCGCTTTCGATTTTGGAAACATCAAGGATGTCATTGACCAAGGAAAGCTGGAACTGGGAGGCGAGGGCTATTTTGTCTATGCATTCGTTGAGGCGTTCAGGATCGCGGGCGTTCTTTTTGGCGATTGCGGTCAGGCCTATGATGGCGCTCATGGGCGTGCGGATATCATGGGACATGCGTGACAAGAAAACGCTTTTGGCCTGATTGGCTTCCTCGGCCTGCTCTTTTTTGCGGTTGATTTGGAACGTGGCTCCGCCGATGCCGAGCACGCCGATAAACCCGATCAAGCCGAATGTCAGCCCAACCATACTGTTGCGTTGCTCAACCGAGGCAAGGATGGGAAAGGCGGAAATGGATACGCTGATGCCGCCGAGCACGTCCCCGATTTTGTTTCTCTGATGGCATTGCAGGCAGCTTTCCTCCGCCCGCAGCGGTGCCATATAACGGTAATACGCACCCCTCCGTCCCGGAACAAGCTGAAACCGCTCGGTCTTTCCCGCATCGAAGTCGAGCAGGGCACTCGTTTCCCATTGGTCGGGGCGGTTTTGCGGGCGTTTGGGGGACAAGCCGCAAATATGGAAGTTCATCGTCTTGGACTGGAAGCGTTCCGCGATTTGCCGGGTCATATAGGCTGGATTGAACCTGACAAGCCGCCGCCCGTCCGCGGTGAGGAGCGTGCGCTGATCTTCGGGAAGCCACGGGTTGGGCTGGCAATTGGGCTGTTCGGTGGCCCAGACGCCGCCCCGGTCGGCATTCCAGCCGCGTGTATTCACGATGCTGGAAAAGAGGGTCCTGGTCTGGATCTGCGCCAGCTCTGTGGCATTTTCACTTTCACGCTGCACGGTCCATTGAAAAAGCGCGAAGAGCAGAAGGCACCAGAGCAAGCTCAACAGGAGAGGAAGTCGCAGCACATGCCAGCGTAGAGCAATCATCTGTTTTTCCTAGCTGTGAAAGGCGGATGCCTTCTATTGTTTGAAAAATCTTTTTTATTGTATGTCCACCTTCCCATCAGATCAAGGCGGAATAAAGAATAGAGCGTTCTGTTTTTATTTAACATTTTATTGTAAATAACATGGAATACGATAAATGGCATGAATGGCATATCGGACGGAACGGATATGATCGTTACGTATTGCCAAGGGCAAGAAGCAGCACTTTGCAAGCGGTATTTTTGCCGCATCGTCTGAAATCCCCTATTTTTTGCGAAAAGAAAATCTTGATCCGCTTCCCGACACGTTTCTCATTGCCGTCTATGCCGCTGGGCACTACTCTGCGTGTAACCCTCCGAATGGCATATCGTTTATTTCTACGAGGAGGGGCTGGACAACACCTTTTTTATCATTCCCTGCAAGGAGTCCCTTATGCCCGCAGCATCTTCCCGTTCGCCTCATCTGACGAAAGCGACGAAAGCGTTTGTCGACGCCATCACCGCTGAAAACAATCCGCCTCTGTATACCCTTCCGCCCCAGGCCGCCCGAAGGATTCTGGCGGACGCGCAGGCCAAACCGATCAAGAAACTCACGATGGATATGCATGACGAAGATTTGCCCGTAGGGCCCACGGGTAAGGTCCCAACCCGGTTCATCCGGCCCGAAGGGGCTGGCGGAAAGCTGCCGATCGTTTTTTACTTCCACGGCGGCGGCTGGATCCTGGGGGACAAGGATACGCATGATCGTCTGGTGCGTGAGCTTGCCAAAGGAGCCAAGGCCGCCGTGGTCTATCCGAACTACACGCCCTCGCCCGAGGCCCAATATCCCGTACCGCTCGAACAGGCTTATGCCGCCATGCTCTATATTATTGAACATGCCGACGCCTACGGTTTGGATCCGAGCCGGATCGCCGTGGCGGGGGACAGTGTGGGCGGCAACATGGCCACGGTGATGACGCTGCTCGCCAAAGAGCGGAAAGGGCCGGAGATTGCGTTCCAGCTTCTGCTGTACCCGGTGACGGATGCCAACTTCGATACGGAATCGTACCGTACCTTCGCCGAGGGCCCTTGGCTGACCCGCGAAGCCATGAAATGGTTCTGGGATGCCTATGCCCCGGACGCGCGCCGCCGCGGCGAGAGCACCGCCTCCCCGTTGAGGGCCACGCCGGAACAGCTCGCCGGGCTTCCCCCGGCCATGATCATCACGGCGGAAAACGACGTGCTGCGCGATGAGGGCGAGGCATACGCCCGCAAGCTGATCGAAGCCGGCGTGCATGTGGCCTGCGTGCGTTACAACAACACGCATCATGATTTTATGATGCTGAACGCCCTTGCGGAAACGACGCCGACACGCGCCGCCGTGGCGCAGGCCGCCGCCGCGCTCAAGAAAATGCTGCACTGATTCGAGTGACGGCTGTGCCCCCGGCCGGAGCCCATCGGCCGCCGGAATGAGGCGCCCGTAACGGAAATGTTGCGGGCGCCTTTCCCTGTGCGCCTTCCGTCTCTGGACAGGCCCTCCGTTCATAGCTATTTTAGGGGCGGTTACTGCTTCTTCTTTTCCGGGCGCTCTCGGACGGAAGAAAGGTCTGATGAGGAGCCGTTTTTATGGTTGAACAAGACGAACTTTTGGAAATGCTTCCCTGTTCCCACTGCAAGAACGAAAAACCCCACTTGGTTTCGTGTAGGCCAGAAGGACGGACAGCGGATTTGTGGCGTGTGGAATGCCCCTGCGAGAAGGCCCCGACCCAGTGGTCCGTGTCCAAGACCGCGGCTGTCCGCCTCTGGAACAGGTATATGACCAATATGAAGGAATAGCTTGCCGCTTCCGGATTCCGGCGTCCTCGGAAGGGCGCTCCGACCTTCGCGGGGAGGCTCTCCGCGAGTCCGTTTCGGCTACACAAAAATCCCTCGTGACGTGAACGCCACGAGGGATTTTTGTGGGGAATCTCTCCGCGCGGCGGGTTGTACGCCGCGCTGCTGCCCTCTTCTACGAAATGCTTTGGAGAGGGAGGGGAGAAGGAACCGGATCCTTTGGGATGAGGGTTCCTTCTCCGGCTCTCTTTATTCTTGTACGATTTCCTTCACTTCATCGCCATAGGGGTCGCGCACGATCTTGGTTTCCTTCAACAGGACGGACCAGCGGCGCAGCGTACCGATGATGACGAAGCCCATCATGACCATGACCAGCACGCTCAGCGAGGCAAGCAGGTACTTCTGGGTGGGGATGTACTGGTACATGATCAGCCAGATGCCCGCCCAGAAGGTGATGAAGGTCATGAAGATGCCGGGGGCGGCGGTGATCCACGCGTACTTGGTCTTGTTCATGCGCAGCAGCATGGTCGTGCCGATGAGCAGCGTCACCGAGGCGAGGAGCTGGTTGCTGATGCCGAACAGGGGCCAGATGCTGGAAATGTCGCCGGTGTAGACGAGATAGCCCCACGCGCCCGTGAACAGGAAGCTGGTCACGACGATGCCGGGCCACCAGTTCTTGTCGCCGAACTTGGGGATGACCTTGCCGATCATTTCCTGCAGGAAGAAACGGCCAACGCGGGTGCCGGCGTCCACGGCGGTCAGGATGAATACCGCTTCAAACATGATGGCGAAGTGGTACCAGTAGCTCATGAGGTGGGCCATCCACGGGATCTGGCCGAAGATGTGGGCCATGCCCACGGCGAGGGACACGGAACCGCCGGGGCGGTGCATCAGGCTTTCGGCCACTTCCTTTTCCAGCGTGGGCAGGTCGACGACGGACATGCCGAGCGCCGCGAACTTGTCGGCCGGGGCGTTGATGGCGAAGTAGTCGGCGGGCACGAGCACGCAGGCGGCGATCAGGGCCATGATCGCCACGAAGCCTTCAACGAGCATGGCGCCGTAACCGACGAACAGCACGTCGCGTTCCTTGCCGATCATCTTGGGCGTGGTGCCCGTGCCGATGGTGGCGTGGAAGCCGGAGAGCGCGCCGCAGGCGATGGTGATGAAGATGAACGGAATCACCGGGCCGCCGACGATGGGGCCGCCGCCCTTGGTGAATTCGGTGAACGCGGGCATGTTGAAGTCGGGCATGACGAACACGATGCCGAGGGCCAGCGCGCCGATGGTGCCGATCTTCAGGAAGGTGGACAGGTAGTCGCGCGGCAGGAGCAGCATCCACACGGGCAGGACCGAGGCGGCGAAGCCGTACACCGGGATCAGGATGGACATGGGCTTCTTGTCGATGTCGAGCCAGCCGAATGTTTCAGGATGAGCGGCGACATAAGGCCCGGTCAGGATGCACAGGGCAAGCAGGACCACGCCGATGATGGAGGCGCCGAGCACATCGCCCTTGCGCCAGATCTGCATGTACAGGCCCATGATGATGGCGATCGGGATGGTCGCGGCCACGGTGTAGGTGGACCACAGGCTGTTGTGCATGGCGTTGACCACGGCGATGGACAGGCCCGCCAGCGTCAGCAGGAGGATGGCAAGCACGGCCCACGCCGCTACGGATCCGGTCGTCTTGTCGATTTCCTGTGAGGCGATGTAGGCGAGGCTCTGCCCCCGGTGCCGCACCGAGGCGAACAGCACGACCATATCGTGCACGCCGCCCGCGAGCACGCAGCCGATGAGAATCCAGAGCAGGCCGGGCATGTAGCCGAACTGGGCGGCCAGCACGGGTCCGAGCAGGGGGCCGGCGGCGGCGATGGCGGCGAAATGGTGCCCGAAGAGCACGTACTTGTTGGTATCCACATAGTCGTGGCCGTCGGAGTACTTGACGGCCGGCGTCACACGGGCGTCATTCAGGTTCAGCACCTTGTTTGCAATGAACAGGCCGTAAAAACGATACCCTATCGCAAAGATACACAAGGCTGCGAAAACCACCGTAAGAGCGTTCATACGAAACCTCTGTTGGTGAAGGTGGCACATACGGCGATCGGGCGTCCGCCGCGATCGTATCCTCTAACCCCTCTCCCGTGTGCCGTCCGGCATCGCTCAGGAGCGGTCCTCATATATGAATTCAAGGGAAACGGTTCCCCTGTTGCATCCGTCGGGATGCGTCCCGCGGGCCCCTCGCCCGCGGCATATGGATCGGTGTTGTCTTTTGTTGTGGGAAAAGCTCCGCGAGCGCTGTCCGCACCCGGAGACCTGTTTGCAGGATCAAACAGTCAGAGGGCGCATAGGCGCGGCGTCGGGCAAACCGGGGGCGTGGAGCCGCCTCTCCGTCGTCGTTTCGCCGGATCCTGCTGCCTCTTTTGGGGCGCAGGTGGGGAGAAACTCCCTTTCAGAGGAGCTCGCCCGTCAGCACGGGACGGCGGGAAGATCGGCCGGTCTGGGAGGCGTCGCGTCGCGGTCAGGCGAGCAGGGGAGGGGGCAGGGCGAAGGAGACGGGGCCGTCCCATCCCGCATAGGGGAGGAAGGCCTTTTCGTAGGCGGGGAGAATCCGTTCGGCAAAGGCGGGCGTGGGCAAGGCCGACGCGAACGGCTGGAAACCGTGATGACGCGCCAGAAGGTTGTGCTGTGTGGGCTGGTTCAGGCGCTGCGGGCTCTTGACCTCCTGCATTTCCTCATGCCGGAACAAAAGGCGCGTTTCGGACAGCTCAACGGACTCCCACGGCAGCAATGACGTGGGACGCAGCAAGCCTTCGTTGGGGAGGTTGTCGACGATGGGCACGAGGCGATCATTGGACGTAAGCAATCCGCCAAAGAACAGGATAACACTCATCAGACCCATGAGCAGCATGTGCCATGTGGGTGAGAGGCTGTTTCTTTGGCTGGCGTACATATTCCGTATCCCGTGTTCTTGTGTCTGCCGACTTTGTACTGTTTGGAACAATCGGTAATCTCGTCAGGAATGATTGTCAATGAGATGTTGAAGCGCCTTTCTCACGGGAAAGGGATGTTTTCTCATCGGATCGCACAAATTGTGGGTTGCTTACAGGCGGATTCTCAAAGAAACGGTTTCTGATATTTCGAAAACGTTATAAAAAAGTTTTTTAGCGTTTTGAATACGAAAAAAGAGCGGAAACAATGCTTCAGGTAGGAAGCGTATTGCAAAAGCGGGAAAATGTTCTCGTAATATACGAAAAAGACACGAATACGGCATCAAAATGCCTGTTTCTTTTTTCCGTGCGGTGAAAACCAAGTGCGGATTCTCCGGAGGATGTCCCTTTATTGGACTTACAGCGTTTGTGCTGCGTTGGCTATTGGATGTCGACATTCATACATATTACGCATTGTATGGATTGCAAAATGCATCTACATTGCTGGATGGGTTCCATGCCGTTCTTTTGCATGAAAAAAAGACCGACAGCCTCCTTTCAGTTCCCCTCCGCTGCCTCTGTTTGCGGCGCTCCGTTTCTCTTTGTAAAAATAAAGAGATGTTGGGCTGTTAGGAGGGGTTGATACGAACAGTTCTTGTGTCTCCATGTAGCAACGATGCCATCCTCAACGGTTTTCCGGGCAACGCTTCCTCCGGAGGGATGACATGCAAGGGGAGGGTGGTGTCCGTGTTGCGGGGAAAGGCGGCATCCGGAAGTTTCTTGTATGGCGCCCATGACATATCGTAACAAAACAACTTTTCCGTCTAGACTAATGATTTTTGAACACGTAGAATAACGGTGTAAGGAACCCGTATCAGCGCGGAGCCCCGTCGGATGAGCGTGCCGATTTCTCAGGGGAGGGAAGCTGGCCGCTGCATCGAGAAGATAACAACAAGGTATAGAGCATGGAACAGATGTGTACAGCCGTATTCGCATTTCTGGAGAGCGCCAAGCCGTTTTTCCAGTACGGCAAACCCCTTCAGGAACTGTTGCCTTTTTTTGTCCGGGCGCTCGGCGGCATCCTGCCCTTGGATGCGCTGGCGATCGTCCGCATGGAAGGGAAAAAAGGCGTGTGCGAGACGGCGTGCTGGAGCGGGACGCCGCATCTGCCCGAAGCGCTGATGCTCCGTGCCTTTAACGGAAAAGAGTTCCCCAAGGCGTTTGATACCCCGTTTTCGGAGGAGGCGCTCGCCGCGTTGTTCCCGGAGGAAACGGCCGGAAAGCTCAACTGGCTGGTGTTGCCCATTGCTTGCGACGCCGATGCGCTCGGCTTGCTGTTTGTCGGCAGGGAGTCCGGAGAAACGGAGTGGCCGGATCGGGAGCGGGATTTTTTACGGCTTGTGTGCGCCATGCTCGGGTTTTTCTTCGCGGGAAAAGCACATTGCGAACAGCAATCGTTTCATATCGGCGTGCTCAACGCGGCGATGGATCAGGTGAAAGTCGGTTTGTACGTCACCGATCCCCACACGGACGCCATCCTGTATATGAATAAATTCATGAAGGATGTTTTCAAGCTGGAACATCCCGAGGGGAAGATCTGCTGGCAGGTGCTGCAATCCGGGATGAACGGGCGCTGCCCGTTCTGCCCTGTGGACAGGCTCATGGCCGACGCGAATCAGAATCAGGTCTTTCGGTGGGAGGAGCGGAACACGCTGACGTGGCGGATCTATGACAACAGCGACAGCCTGATGCGCTGGACGGACGGTTCCCTCGTACACTTGCAGCAGTCTGTGGATATTACGGATTCCCTCCGCCTGCACAAGGAGGCGAACTACGACGAACTGACCGGGCTTTTGAACCGCAGGGCGGGGAAGGCCGCGCTTGCCGACGCGCTGGTACGCCTCGACAGGGAAGAATCTTCCTTGATCGTGGGGATGTTCGATTTGGACAGGCTCAAGGAAGTCAACGATGTATACGGCCATGGGGAAGGCGACCGTGCATTGCGCACCATCGCGCAGGAGATGCAGCGGAGCTTGCACGCGCCGGACATGTGCTTCCGGCTCAGCGGGGACGAGTTCGTCGTCCTGTTCCACAATACCAACCGCCACGCCGTGGATGGGCTGGTGGCGGGCGTGCTGGAACGGCTGAAGGCACGGCGGGAACAGCTTGGCCTCCCCTATTCGCTGGAGTTTAGTTTCGGCTGTTTCAAGGTGATGCCGGGGTGCGGGATGACGGTGACCGAGGTGCTCTCAAAAGCCGACGAAAGCATGTATGAGCAAAAGAAACGCGCCCATATCCGCAAAGCGGAACGGCGGCTTCAAGAGAAACAAGGGGTTGGGGATATCCCCCCGGAAGCTCTCGAGTACGATTCGCTGCGCCTGTACAATGCGCTGGTGAAAAGCACCGATTCTTATATCTTTGTTTCCAACATGAAGACCGGAATATTCCGTTACTCGCCGTCGATGGTGGAGGAGTTCGGCCTCCCGCAGTCCATCGTGGAAAATGCCGCCGCCGTCTGGGGAAGCAAGGTACACCCGGACGACAAGGCCGCTTTCATGGAGGCCAATCAGATCATCGCTGATGGGCGGTCCGACTTCCATTGCGTTGAGTACCGGGCAAAAAACCGTAAGGGCGAGTGGATCTGGGTCCGCTGCCGGGGCTATCTGGAGCGCGATGGGGACGGCGAGCCGAGCCTGTTCGCCGGGTTCATCACCAATCTGGGCCAGAAAAACAAAATCGATCACGTGACCGGGCTGTTCAACAAGCTGAAATTCGAAGAGGACATCGAGTCCATGCTGGAGAAGCGGCCCGAGCATCCCCTGCATCTGCTCGTCCTCGGTCTGGATGGCTTCAAGCATATCAACGAATTGTATGGCAAAAGCTTCGGGGATGAGATCCTGCGCGTGATCGGCCAGCGGATTCAGGGGATGCTCCCGCTTTCGGCTTCGGTATACCGCTTGGACGGTGACGAATTCGGCATCACGGTGAGTGGGGAACGGTTTGAAATGATGGAGCTGTACCGCTCCCTTTCGGAAAGCTTCCGTTCCCAGCAGGAATACGACGGCAAGAAGTATTTTTGCACCATCTCGGCGGGCAGCGCGAGCTATCCCGAGGACGCCTCAGGCTATACGGAATTGTCGGAGTATGCCAGCCATTCGCTGAAGTACGCCAAAAAGCTCGGCAGAAACCGGATCGTCTTTTTCAGCCGCGCCATCCTCGAACAGGAAATGCGTTCGCTGGAGTTGGTGGAATTGCTGCGCGAGAGCATCGAGCGGCAGTTCGAAGGGTTTGAGCTTGTCTATCAGCCGCAGATAGCCGTGGATACGCGGCATGTGGTGGGCGCGGAAGCGCTGGCCCGCTGGACGTGCACGAAGTACGGCCCCGTGTCCCCCGGCGAGTTTATCCCCCTGTTGGAGCAGAGCGGGCTCATCATCCCCTTCGGCAGGTGGGTATTCCGGGAGGCCGCAGCACAGTGCAAGGCATGGACGAAAAGCCGCCCTGATTTTAAAATCAGTATCAATCTTTCATACTTGCAAGTCGTTTCAAACAGCATGGTTCCGTTTATCAACAACACGTTGGAGCGGCTGGATCTGTCCCCCGCGAATCTGACGGTTGAATTTACGGAAAGCTGCATGATCCGTGAAAATGCCCGTATCAGGGCTGTGTTCGAGAGCATCCGAAACCTCGGCATCCGTATAGCCATGGATGATTTCGGCACGGGCTATTCTTCGCTCGGCATGCTCAAGAATTCCCCTGCGGATGTGGTCAAGATCGACAGGACTTTTGTCCGCGACATCCTGACCAGCCAGTTCGACGCCACGTTCATCCATTTTGTGGTGGCGCTCTGTCATGACGTGAACATCAAGGTCTGTCTGGAGGGCGTCGAGCGCGAGGAGGAATTCGACCGCGTGCGGTCGATGGGGCTTGATTTCATACAGGGGTTCTTGTTCGGGAAGCCCGTGCCTCCGGACGTTTTCGAACGTGATTTCCTGATGCCGTAACGGACGGGGCCGGGAAAGGCCCTTATGTCCGGGGTTGGATGTCTCGGAGTGTGCCTCCTGCGGAAGAGGCGGGATCAGAAGGAGGTCAGGGCGGCGAGGCATCCCACGGTGAAGGCGAAGCTGAAAAACAGGACAAGGGCGTTGATTCCCATCCGTTCGTCGGTTTCTTCCTTGGAAAGGTCTCCGGCTTTTTCCTTTTTCATGTCGCGGCGAATGGCCCGTACGGTGGACACAAGAAGGCATACCCATACGGGGAGCATGATCTTGGCGATGGTCGGCGTAAACACATACGGATGATCGTACATGAGCCCAAGCATGGAGGACCTCCCTTGTTCGCCGGGCGTTTTTTCCCGGTCTGGGCATACGCTACGCGGCATTGGTGCCGTCGGCAAGGCGCTTGCGGAAAAGGCGGCCTTCGGGCATGTCCTCTTGTCCGGTGCTGTCCCGTTTTCCGCGTCCTCCCCGGATTGAATCTCCCGGTGCTTTCCGGTAGAGCAACGCCTGCGGAGGTCGTATGCTTTCTTTCGAAACGACGTGTGCGTTTTTTGTGGCATCACTGCTGATGGCTATGACGCCGGGGCCGGACGTCATCATCGTGCTGACGCAGTCCTCATTGTACGGGATGCGGGCCGGTGTGCTCACGACGCTTGGCCTTATGACCGGGCTGCTCGGGCACACGCTGGCCGTCGCGCTCGGCGTGGCCGTCCTGTTCCAGACCTCGGAGGCCGCGTTCACGGCGTTGAAGTTCCTCGGCGCGGCCTACCTGTTGTACCTCGCGTGGCAATCCTTCCGGTCCGGGGTGTTCCGGGCCTTCCTCACACAGTCTTTGTTCCCCGGATACGGCACGCTCTATCGGCGGGGGTTCCTCTCCAACATCACCAACCCCAAGGTGACGCTGTTCTGCCTTGCGGTGCTGCCGCAGTTCGTGGAGCCGGAACGGGGCCACCCGACGCTCCAGATCCTGTCGCTCGGCGGCCTGTATGAGCTGGCCTGCCTCATCGTCTTTACGGCCATCGCCGCGCTCGGGGGCAGGATGGCGACATGGTTCAACCGTTCCGATCGCGCGCAAATGCTTATGAACCGTATTGCCGGATGCATCTTTCTGGGGCTTGCGCTCATGCTGGCCTTTGCTTCACGTTGATTTCCGCAATATCCCGCTTCAGACGGAGGCGGCTCCGAGGGCGGATTCCGCCAGCGGGCCTCACCGGAACCAGCCTTTCCGTTTGAGGGTAATCCACAGGAAAATGGCGAGCCAGACCATGCCCGCCAGCGTTGCATAATAGCCGTATCGCCAGCCTGTTTCGGGCATATAGGCGAAATTCATCCCATAAACGCCGGTGATCAGCGTGAGCGGCATGAAGATCGCGGAGAGGACCGTGAGCTGGCGCAGGCGTTGGTCGGTTTGCTGCTGGAGTACGAACTGGCAGTGCTGGAGCAGCTCGGAAAGCCGGGTCACCAGCCGGAGCGCATTCTTGGCGAGGTGGTTCTGGGCGTCCCGGATGTCCCGGAGCTTTTCGCGCACGGCCTCGGAGAGCATGGCGTGGGGCGTGAGCGCGTGCAGATCGGCAAGGCCATAGAAGAAATCCTCGAACTGGTTGACGAGGTGGTTGATCTGGCGGCGGGTGTCGAGGATGGTCTGCTCGGAGATTTTGCCCGAGGCGTTGTCCACATGCAGTGAAAGGTTCTCGGTCTGGGAGCGGGCTTCGATGAAGTTGCAGATATTCGTTTCCACGAGGCTGTCGAGCAGGGCGATGAGCAGGTCCGAGGCAGAGCGGATGCTGGCGGTGTCGCCTTCCGCGAGCTGTTTGCGTTCCCCGTCGAAATTGTAGCCTTCGTCACGGCAGAGGGTGATGACCTCCTGCGCGAACAGGATGAACGTGATGGAGACGGACCGTTTCTGCACCCATGTTTTGCGGGCCGGGACGCTGAGGAGCACATAGTCGTTCCCTGAAAACACCGACGGGAACCGTTGCGAAGACAGGACGCGCCGCCTCAGGAACGGCGGGATTTGCCGCTCCTTGAGAAAATGGGTCAGCTCCTCGCTGGTTCCCTGAATGTCCAGCCAGAGCAGCTTGTCTTCCGTTCCCTTGGCGCCTTCCGTGTCTTTCAATTCCGTATAGGTGCCGTGTGCCAGCGTTATGGCGTGTTGTTTCATTGCCGTCCTCCTGATCCGGTTCTTCTTGGATGATGGTATCCCAGAGCGGAGGTGAAGTCTCCTAGAGACATTACGGAAGGGGAGGCGGAGGGCGTGCGCGTCGCCTTGTTGCGCATGGGCGGATGTGGGCGGCGCAACGTGCCCGTGGAGCCGTTCGCGGAGATGGGCAAAGCCGGAACCTGCGTCGGCGGGAAGGGGGACACCGTATTTTGCTGAAAAAGAGCCGGGTAGGGTGAAGAAACATTTCTTCCGGCTTTCGCCCGGCTGCCGAGGCGGAGGCCCTGCCCTCAGTCCGCTTCTTTCCAACGGGGCGCATTCCGTATATGCTGGCGGCGAAACCGGAAGGGCCCCGCCGGGCCGTTCCGGCATCAATCCAACAGTGAGGCGATACTTATGATCACTCTATCCGATTCTGTCCTCGACGATCTGCGGACGTTCCGGGGGCGTAATGCGGCTCGTACGATCCGCATCGAAAAGGGTTCCAGCGGCTGACACAGCACCAACTTTGAACTGGCTCTGGATGAGCCGGAAGAAGGCGACGTGACCGAGGATGTCGGGGAATTTCATTTTTGCATGGAAAAGGCGCTGATGGATCAGGTGGGCGCGGTGTTCATCGACTATGATCCTACGGGCAGTTTCCGTATCTATACGGAAAGGCCTCTGTCCATCTTCACCACGGGCGGCGGGAGCTGTTCCCTGTAAAATCTAGCCCCGCGTTTTCTCCCCCGAGGGAGGCGGCCGTTTCCCGGCCCTTCGGCGCGGGGATGTTTCTCAGCGCGCGGCGCGTTAGCGCGTTCATATAATCATTTATCTTTTATTTCAGCAAATTATAAAAGGAAAGTCGGGCGTACCGTTCGGCTTTCCTTTTTTTTGTGCGCGCCGCGCGGAATGTCCGTGGGCCATGCCGGACGGGGTCTCCGTCCAAAGGATTCGGCTATGCAGAAAATCCTCCGTATCGATCCGAAAGACAATCTGATTGTGGCTCTGCGCGATCTGGCTCAAGGCGACATCATCGAAAACGAGGGGCAACGTATCCAGTTGGTTACGGATGTCCCCGCCAAGCATAAGTTTACCCGGGAACCCGTGCCTGTGGGAGGCATCGTTACGCTGTACGGCGTGCCCGTGGGCAAGGCCGTCGCCCCGCTCCAGTCCGGCGAGCGCATCACCGTGGACAACGTGGTCCACTACGCGGCGGAAGTCGACCTGAGCGACGCCGTTCCGTACATGTGGAAGGCCCCGGACGTCTCCCGCTGGGCGAACCGCACGTTCGACGGCGTGATCCGCCCCGACGGGCGCGTGGGGACCGCGAACTATTGGCTCATCATCCCGCTGGTGTTCTGTGAAAACCGCAACGCTCTGAAGCTGCGCGACGCGCTGGAACGGACGCTCGGGTACGCGGGGGACCATCTGGCGGACTTCGCGCGGTCGCTGGTGGGCGGCACGGGCTGCGCGCCCGCGCCCCGGCCTTTCCCGCATATCGACGGCATCCGGGCCATCACCCATAACGGCGGGTGCGGCGGCACGGCTCAGGATGCGTGGACCCTATGCCGGATGCTGGCCGCCTACGCGGACCATCCCAACGTGGCGGGGCTCACCGTGTTCAGCCTTGGCTGCGAGAAGGCGCAGATCGGGCTGTTTCAGGAGGCGCTGCGGGAGCGGAACCTTGGTTTCGACAAGCCCTGCATCCTGCTGCGGCAACAGGACTGGTCCAGCGAAGTCAAGATGATGGAAGAGGCGGTCCGCAAAACGCTGGCGCATTTCAAGAACGCCGATCTGGTGGAGCGCCGCCCCGTGCCGCTCTCGAAACTCAAGCTTGGGGTGAAGTGCGGCGGCTCGGACGGCTTTTCCGGCATTTCGGCCAACCCCGCCATCGGGGAAGTCTCGGATCGCGTGGTGACGCTCGGCGGCGGGTCCGCTCTGGCGGAATTCCCCGAGCTGTGCGGCGTGGAAGCCAACATGATTTCCCGCTGCATCCGCAAGGAAGACAAGGCGCGCTTCCTTGAGCTGATGCGCCGCTATGAGGCCGCCGCCAACGCTTGCGGGGCTTCCATCTCCGACAACCCCAGCCCCGGGAACATCCACGACGGGCTGATCACCGATGCCATCAAATCGGCTGGCGCGGCGAAGAAGGGCGGCAAGGCCCCGATCAGCGCCGTGCTCGATTACGCGGAACCCATGCCGGACGCCGGGCTGTCCCTCGTCTGTACGCCGGGCAACGATGTGGAAGCCGTGACCGGGCTCGTGGCCGCGGGTGTAAACGTGGTGTTGTTCTCCACCGGCTTGGGGACGCCCACCGGAAATCCCATCGTGCCCGTGATCAAGGTGGCGACCAATACGGCGGTGGCGGAACGGCTCAGCGACCTGATCGATTTTGACTGCGGCCCGATCATTGACGGGGAACCCATTGCGGCGGCGGCTGACCGGTTGCTCGAAAAGGTGCTCGACACCGCCAGCGGGCGGTACTCCACCAAGGCCGATCGGCTCGGGCAGCATGATTTCCTGTTCTGGAAGCGCGAAGTGTCGCTGTAGCGGGCGGAAAGGCTGGGGAAGGGATGCCTTCCGGAGAACGGGAGCTCCACACGGGCCTCTCTCTTCCGGAAAGAGTTCCCTCTTCTTTGAGGCCGTTGCCGTTGGCGGGGGCCGCCGCATGAAACGGGGCCGGGATCCCATACAAGGCTGCTTCGCTGGGGCCTGTGAAGGAGGAAGACGATGAGTACGGTATGGCGCGTGGACGCGCATCAGCATTTCTGGCGGTTCGATCCGGCCGCATACGGCTGGATCGGCGATGATATGGCCGTCCTGAAACGGGACTTCCTGCCCGCCGAGCTGCGGTTTGAACTGGACATCCGGCACATCGGCGGTTCGGTGGCGGTGCAGGCCCGGGCTTCGGAGGCGGAGACGGACTTCCTGCTCGGGCTGGCGTCGTCGAATCCGTGGATTCTGGGGGTCGTGGGCTGGATCGATCTGCGGGCCGGCGATCTGGAATCCCGGCTTGAGGCGCGGGCTTCGTCCGCCGTGCTCAAGGGATACCGCCACCAGGTGCAGGACGAGCCGTCTCCTTCGGCGTTTCTGGAAGATGGGCGGTTCAACCGTGGCGTGGAAACGCTCCAGCGGGGGGGCAAGGTCTACGAGGTCCTGATCCACGCGAAAGATCTGCCCACCGCCATTGCCTTCTGCGGGCGGCACGATCTGGGGCCGCTCGTGCTGGATCACCTCGGCAAGCCGGACGTCCGGCATGAGAGCGCGGCGGAGTGGGCCAGGCGCATCGCCCCGCTCGCGGCGCAGGAGCATGTGAGCTGCAAGCTGTCCGGGCTGATCACCGAAGCCCATTGGCACGGCTGGGACGAGCGGGATTTGCTCCCATACCTCGACGCGGCTCTGGAATGTTTCGGGCCCTCCCGGCTGCTGTTCGGTTCGGACTGGCCCGTTTGCCTGTTGTCCGGAACGTACAATCAGGTGTGCGGGCTGGCCGGGAAGGCCACGGCGTCCCTCTCCGAGGCGGAACGGGATGCCGTATGGGGCGGCAACGCCTGCCGCGTGTACGGCATCGGCAATCTCTAAACGCAGGAGCATGTCATGGATTTGAGGATAAAGGACAAAGTGTATCTCGTAACCGGCGGCGGTTCCGGCATCGGCGGCGGCATATCCGTTGCGCTGGCCCGTGAGGGCGCGATTCCGGTGATTCTGGGGCGCAGCCCGCTGCAAAAGAGTTTCCGGGCCGAAGTGCGGGCGCTCCAGCCGCTCATGCATTTCATCCAAATCGAATTGACCGATGAGCAAGCCTGCGCGGACGCCGTTCAGGAAGCCGTGTCCATGTACGGGCGCATCGACGGCCTGATCAATTGCGCCGGGGGCAACGACAACGTCAGCCTCGAAACCGGGGTGGAGGCATTCCGGGTTTCGCTTGAGCGCAACCTCGTCCATTACTACACGATGGCGCACTACTGCATCGGGGAATTGAAAAAGAGCAAGGGGAGCATCCTCAACGTCAGCTCCAAGACCGCGCTCACGGGGCAGGGCGGGACCAGCGGCTACACCGCCGCCAAGGGGGCCATTTTGTCCCTGACGCGCGAGTGGGCCGCATCCTATCTTAAGGACGGCATCCGGGTGAACGCCGTGGTCCCCGCCGAGGTCTGGACCCCGCTCTATGAACGGTGGGTGAACACATTCCCCCGCCCGGCGGAAAAGCTGGAAACCATCGTCCGCAACATCCCCTTGGGGCACCGGATGACTACGGTGGAGGAACTGGCGGACATGGCGGTGTTCCTGCTTTCGCCGCTGTCGTCGCATACCACGGGCCAGTGGGTCGTGGTGGACGGCGGCTACACGCATCTCGACCGTACCTTGACGGCCCGCTGAGGGAGGTGCGCCGTGAGCCAGATTACCAGTCCGCAATACCGCAAGGCGTTTATCCTCGTCACCACGCTGTTTTTCATGTGGGGCCTGTCCTACGGGCTCATCGACGTGCTGAACAAGCATTTTCAGGTGACGCTCAACGTGTCCAAGGCCCAGTCCGGGCTCATTCAGGCCGCGTATTTCGGGGCCTATTTCGTCGTGGCGATCCCCGCCGGCCTGTTCATGGAATGGAAAGGCTACAAGGCGGGCATCCTGTGCGGCCTGAGCCTGTACGCGATCGGGGCCTTGCTGTTCGTCCCGGCGGCGGGCGTCGCAAGCTTCACGTTCTTCCTGTTCGCCCTGTTCGTCATCGCGCTCGGGCTCGGATGTCTGGAAACGGCGGCCAACTCCTACTCCTCGGCGCTCGGTTCCACGGAAACCGCCGAAACCCGCCTGAACCTTTCCCAGTCCTTTAACGGGCTTGGGCAATTCACCGGGCCGCTGCTCGGGGGGCTGCTGTTCTTCGGCGGCGACGAGGCCGGCGGCGGAGGCGGGCTTGATGCCGTCAGGATGACCTATGTGGGCATCGCCTGCGTGGTGATCCTGCTGGTCATTTTGTTCGCCAAGGCCGAACTGCCCGATTTGCGGAGCAGCGAGGAGGCGGACGAGGCGGCCATGATGAAACATTCCCTGCTGGCCCATAAGGAATTCGTCGCCGGGGTGGCGGCGCAGTTCCTCTATGTGGCGGCGCAGGTCGGCATCGGGGCGTTCTTCATCAACCTGTACATCGAATGCTGGCCCGGCGGCACGGCGCAGCAAGGCGCGTTCTTCCTGTCCATCGCCATGCTCTGCCTGTTGATAGGCCGTTTCGTGAGTACGGGCATCATGACCAAGATCGCGCCCGCGAAACTGCTTGCGGCGTACGGCGCCGTATGCGTGATCCTGACGGGGGTGGTGTTCACGGCCGTCGAATACGTGTCGGTCATCGCGCTCATCGCGGTGTTCTTCTTCATTTCCATCATGTTCCCGACCATTTTTGCGATGGGGACCAAGAACCTCGGGACCCGCAAGAAGCTCGGCGGCTCGTACATGATCATGGCTATCGTGGGCGGGGCGATCATGCCGTATTTTATGGGGCTGATCGCGGACTACACGCACACCGCGGCGGCGTTTCTCCTGCCGCTGTGCTGCTTCGTCTGCGTCGTCCTGTACGGTGCGGCATATGGGCGGCTGGTGAAGGAATAACAGGGAGGAGGGGACTTCCCCCTCCCGTTTCCAAGGCTTTCGCCTGATGGGGAGTTGTCCGTTTTCGCGGACGCGCCGCGCCGTCCCATGCATGGGGGGATTGCGCGGCCGCTCGCTCCCCATCAGCCGAAAGCTTTGGAAACACCCTCTTCGTGCAACAGTGCGGTCAAAGGAGTGAATCATGCCGGAAAACAAGAAAAAATATACGGGAGCGTGGTGCCCTTCGATCACGCCGTTTGACGCGGACGGGAAGCTTGATCTTGCCGCGCTGGAAAAGCATTTTTCCCGGCTGTCGGAAGCCGGGACCGACGGCGTCCTGCTGATGGGGAGCATCGGGGAGTTCACGGCCCTGAGCATGGACGAGCGGGTCAGCCTGATCCATGCGGCGCGGACCATGACCCACTTGCCGCTGATCGCCAACGTGTCCGGCACCTGCATGGAAGACATGACGCGTCTGGCGGATGCCGCCTATTCGGAAGGCTATGAAGCGGTCATGGCCTTGCCGCACTACTATTTCGCCCAGACCCCGCGCCAGCTTGAGGCGTATTTCGATACGTTGGGCGGGCGTTTCGAGGGCGAGTGGCTCATCTACAATTTCCCGGCGCGCACGGGGTGCGACGTGGACGCGGCCCTGATCGCCAAGCTCGCCGCCCGGTTCCCCCGGTTCATGGGGGTGAAGGATACGGTGGACTGCGCCTCGCATACGCGGGCCATCGTGCGGGCCGCGGCCGAGGTGCGCGAGGATTTTTCGGTGCTGTGCGGGTTCGACGAGTATTTCATCCCCAACCTGATGAACGGCGGGGACGGTGTGCTGTCCGGGCTGAACAACGTGGTCCCCGAGTTGTTTACGCAGGCGAAAACGGCGTTCCGCTCGGGGCAGTTCGAGGATCTGTGCGCGGCGCACAGGGAAATCGGGCGGCTTTCGTCCATCTATACGATAGGCGACGACTTCGTGACGACCATCAAGGCCGCCGTCGCCGCCAAGTTCGGCGGGCTGGAGCCCGTTTCCCGGGGATACGGCGGCGCGCTCGACGATACGCAGCTTGGCGCGGTGAAACGGTTGTTCGGGATATAGGCCGTCCGGCGCGGCCTGTGGACAACGGGCCGCGCCGAACGTATGTTCAGGAACCGCGCCCGCGAAAGAACGCGGGCCTTTTTCCCTGAATCAGCCTTCGGACAGGATCATGTTTACAGACATTCATACGCACGCTTTTCACCCGAAAATCGCCCGCCATGCGGTGGAACATCTTAACGAAGCCTATCAGCTCGACTGCGTGGGCGAAGGGACCATCGCCGATCTGTTGCTGCGGGAAAAGCGTTCCGGCATAGGCCGCTGTGTGGTGCTGTGCGCGGCCACCACGCCGGGGCAGGTCGTCCCGGCCAACGACTACGCCGTCACGCTCCAGCGCGAGCACCCCGAAGTGACGGCTTTCGGCACTCTGCACCCCGGTTACGAAGCGTGGGAGAGCCAGCTGGAACGCCTGAAGGCGGCGGGCATACGCGGGCTCAAGCTCCATCCCGATTTCCAGCATTTCTGGCTGGACGATCCCCGGCTCCTGCCCATGTTCGAGGCCGCACAGGACGATTTCATCTTCCTGTTCCATATCGGGGACAACGTACCGCCGGAAAAGAATCCTTCCTGCCCGTACAAGCTGGCGGCGCTGTTGGATCGTTTCCCGCACCTCCGTTGCATCGCCGGGCATCTCGGCGGGTATCATCAGTGGGAACACTCCCTCAAGGCGCTCGTGGGGCGCGACGTGTGGCTGGATACTTCAAGCTGTACCCCGTTCATCCAGCCCGATCTTCTCAAGGCCATTCTCCGCAATCATCCGCAGGATCGCATCTTGTTCGGCAGCGATTACCCGCTGTACGATCCGGGCGACGCCATGATGCACCTCCAGGAAAAGGCGGAACTCGGCGACGCGGCTCTGGACCGCTATTGCAGCAACGCCGACGCTCTGTTCGCATAAAAAAGGGAAGCGCTTTCCGAAGAAAGGCTTCCCTTCATACTTTTGGGCCGTGTATCAGACTTTCCCGAAGGGGCACTTGGGGAACGTGCAGACTTTGCATTCCATGCACAGGCCGCCGTTGCCGATCTTGGCGAGATCGAGGCGGGTGATGGGCACACCGGCGAGCATACGGGGCAGGATGATGTCGAAAACGGTGGTCTTGAAGAACAGCGCACACGCGGGCACGCCGATGATCTGCGCGCCGCCGATGCGGCCGATGAGGGTCATGGTCCCGGGCAGCGCGGGCACGCCGTAGAGGGTGTCCGTAAGCCCCGCCTCGGTGAGGCCCTTGCGGGTGAGGTCGTCGGGATCGACGGACATGCCCGCCGTGGTGACGATGAAGTCCGCCCCGGCGTCAAGCAGGTCGCGCACGCCCCGAACGATGAGATCCGCGTCATCCGGGGCAAAGAGCGTCTTGACCACCTCGCAGTGGTGCTGCTGCGCTTTCTGGGTGATGATGGGTGCGAAACGGTCCTCGATCAGCCCCTGAAACACTTCGGTCCCGGTCACGAGGATGCCGATTTTGGCCTTGCGCATGGGCACGACTTTGAACAGCGGGCCGTCTTCCAAAACGGAAAGCGCCTTGAGGAACCCGGGGCGGGACAGGAACAGCGGGATGGCCCGGCTTCCTGCAAGCCGCGTCCCCGCGGTGAGCACGCTGTAGTTGTGGCGCGTACAGCACATCACGTCGGGCACGAGATTGAAGCGCTCAAGGCGCTCCGTGTCCACCAGCAGCATCCCGTCGCGCGTGGCCCGGAAGTTGACCTTGCCTTCGCGCGGGGCGGCTTCCACTTCCACGCCGTCGCCGGGCATGAGCCGGGCAAAGCCGCGGGCGGCGTCGTCCTCATGCACCCAGCCCTCGGGATGCGGCGTGTTTTCCTGAACGTAGACGCGGTTTTTGCCCATTTGCTGGAGGCGGCAGATGTCTCCGGCGGAAAGCTCCTGCCCGGCGACGAACGCGGCACCCTTTTCCTTGCCCGGGATGATCTGCGTCATGTCGTGCAGGGTGTGCTTGCCGACCGCCTCCTCGACCGGGATCGGGACGGGAGCGGGCATACGGGGCTGCTGCGACAGGGCGAAGCCTGGGCCGTCCTCATACGGGGACTGTCCCTGGCAGGAGCGGCAGATCCCGCCGTAGGAGGCGGGGTAGTGGGAGCCGCAGAGCGGGCAGCGGGTGATCGCCCCGAACGAACGGTGCCCGAGCATGTCCTGACGGATGCGGACCTTGCGGAACGAGAGGATCGACTCGCCCGCTTCCTTGATCTGGGCCTGCAGCCGTTCGGTATCCTGCGCCTTCTTGGGGCGCTCCTTGAGGAACCAGCTGCGGATGGCGTCGTAGGGCTCCAGCTTGTCGTTGTCGAGCTCGACGCGGACGCCTTCTCCGGTAGCTTTGTCGTACAGGGTCACCGCGTAAATGCCGAAGGGCAGGACGCGAAGCCAGCCGTTGCCGAACGTGCATGGCGTAAGCAGCTGCACGGCATCGGGAAGGCAGTGGGCCGTTTCACTGACGGCGTCGTACAGGACGCCTTCCGGCATGTGGCGCTTGGCAAGCTCCACCATGTAGCCGCCGATGATCAGGCCGGGAGCGGGATACCCGTGAAAGGCACGGGCCTCTTCCATGAATTCTTCATGCGTCCGGGAGCCGATGGACATGGACACCTCGCAGGGCTAGGGCGTTATTGCAGCAGCGGGCGTTCGGGAGCGTCCTGATTCATCAGGTTCTCCACGGTGATGCCCTGAGGAGGCGTGAACTGGAAGGTTCCGGCCTTGATGGACGCGTCGGGCGTCAGCGAGGTCAGGGCCACTTCATTGGTATTGCCGTAGAAGTCCAGAATCTGCGCCTTCTTGATCAACTTCGTGCCCTTGTCCACCCAGAGGAGCGCCTCCACAAGCTGCGGAGAAGGATCTTTGGGGTAGAGCCGGAGCACGGCCAGTCCGTTGTCGTCCGGCTCGGCCTCGACGGTGAAATCCTTGTCGAGGCGGCTCTGGCCGGTGATGACCTGAATGATGGAGCGGGAGTCGTGGACCACTTCCGGCGAATACTGGTAGGCCAGCTCCTCGTCGGGCAGGTAGTCCCATACGTCCTTGTCCGTGATGACTAAAAGTTCCGCATGGGGGGCTTTGGTCTCCCAGCGGACCCGGAGCGGCTTCTGGAAGGCGAGGGTACCCTGGCGGGTTTCCTCGGAGCCGCTTTCCTGATGGACGAGGCGTTGGGTGAATTCAGCGGTAAAGGACTGCATCGACTCATATTTCTTCTGCATCTCTCCCGTAATGGCGGGAGCCGCCGCGTGCGAAGCGCCCGCGCTGATCAGCAGCAGGGCCGCGGCGCAGGCAAAAAGGATCGGGAAACGCATGATGATCTCCTGAAAAAGAGTGTCTGATACGGAACGCATCAACTGTCTTGCCGCAACGATCGGCGGACTATGGCCGCCGTACCCTGGGAAACCTGCTCGGGCCCGTGAAGGGTGCCCTTTGTGCGTTCCCTTCTCAAAAAGGGCCGTTCGCCGCACGTTCTCCAGCCGCCGATGGGCGCGAGCAGGAGGGCAGGCCCGGGAAAGGGCGTGTAGAACGCGCACTCCTTCCCGGTTCAAAAATCAATCCATCCGCACGGTTCTGGCTTTGTTGGCGCGGGAAGCGGGCGGCAGGATGCCTTCCTCCTCCATACGTTCGACGAAGCGCGCGGCTTTGTTGAAGCCGATGCGGAAACGCCGCTGGAGCAGGGAAATGGACATGCGGCCCTGTTCCTGCACAAAGGCCACGGCCTCGGCATACAGGGATTCCTCATCCGAACTGCCCGGCCCGGAAGCTGGAGCGGAGGACGCCTTGGCGTTTTCCGCGAGGGACGTGCCCCATTCGGTGAAATCCACCTCGTATTGCGGCGCGCACTGGCGTCTCCAGTGATCGGCCACGGCCTGCACCTCGTCGTCGGTGACGAAGGGGCCGTGCAGGCGCTGGAGTTTGCCGCCCGTGGGCTTGAACAGCATGTCGCCCTTGCCGAGGAGCTGTTCGGCTCCGGCCGTATCGAGGATGGTGCGCGAGTCGTACTTGTTGGCGACCTGAAACGAGACGCGGCAGGGGAAGTTCGCCTTGATGAGCCCCGTCACCACATCCACGCTCGGGCGCTGCGTCGCCACGATGAGGTGGATGCCCGCGGCACGGGCGAGCTGGGCGAGGCGCACGAGGCAGCCTTCCACGTCCTTGCCCGCCGTGAGCATGAGATCCGCCAGTTCGTCAATGACGATGACAAGGTAGGGCATGGGCTTGAGGTCCGCGTATTCCTGCGGCCTTTCGTCGCCGAACGAAGCCAGTTTCTTATTGTAGTCCTTGATGTTCTTGACCCCGAACTTGGCGAGGCAGTCGTAACGGCCGTCCATCTCGGCCACGGCCCATTCAAGCGCCGTCTTGGCGAGGGAGGTTTCCGTCACCACGGGATGCACGAGATGCGGCAGATCCGCATACATCGCCATTTCCACGCGTTTGGGGTCGATCATCATAAGCTTCACTTCATCCGGCGATGCCTTGTAGAGGAAGCTCACCAGCACGGAGTTGAGGCACACGCTTTTGCCCGAGCCCGTCGTACCGGCGACGAGCACATGGGGCATGGTGGCGAGATCCCGGACGGCGGGGCGCCCTTCGATGTCCTTGCCGAGGGCCATCGTCAGCAAGGACGGGGCACTCTGGAAGGCTTCCGACTGGATCAGCTCGCGGAAGTTGACGGTGGAGCGGTTCAGGTTGGGGATTTCCACGCCCACGGTGTCGCATCCCGGCACAGGGGCCTGGATACGGATGGCTTCGGCCTTGAGGCTGCGGGCAAGGTCGTCGGTCAGGTTGGTGAACCGGCCCACGCGGACGCCCGGGGCGGGGCGGATTTCAAACAGCGTGATCACCGGGCCGGGCGTCACCCGGACCAGTTCGCCCTGAATATTGAATTCGGCGAGGCAGTTCATCAGGCCGGCGCTCTGTTCCTCCAGCACTTCCCGCGAGGGCAGGGAATCGCTCTGCTGCGGCTGCTGGAGCAGGTCCAGCGAAGGCATGGGATAGGAGCGTTTGCGCAGGATCGGTTTCGCTGCGGCGGGAGCCGTTCCCACGGGTGCGTCGATGCGGGGCTGCGCGGTTTGGGCCGGAGCCTGAGACGTTGCCGGAGCCGCCTGTACGGAGGGCTGAGCGGGCGCGGCTGGAGTTGCCGGCTGTGCGACAGCCTGTACCGGCTGCGGCGCTTGCTGCCACTGGGCAACGGGCTGTGCGGCATCTTGCTGCGGCGCGAACGTAAAGGTGTCCCGAGGCTGCTCCGGGGCGTAAGAAATCGTCTGTTGCGGCTCTTCCGCGTGGGGTTGTGCAGGCTGAACCGGAGCTTGCTGCTCTGCCGCATACGGCTGCACGGGTTGAACTTGCGGTTCCGCCTGAGGCCGCGCGGGGGCGGGCTGCGTTTCGGGAATGGTGAGGGCCAGCAGCGGGTTTTCCCCGGCAAGAAGGTTCACGGCCTTGGCGGCGGCATCCGTCGGCGAAGCCAAGTGGATGTTCACCTGCGGCGCGAATGTTCCCGTTCCCGCACGCGGTTCTTCCGGCTGAAAATCAAAGGTGTCGTGCTCGGACGGCGGTTCCCAGAGCTTGAGCGGATCCCCTGCGTCCTTTTTCGGCGCGGCGGTCGTTTCCTCAGGCGTCAGGGAGAAGGGCGGATCCATGCTGAGCGGCTCCTCGCGCTTGGGCGCGGGCCTTTCCTCTTCATCATGGATGTCGAACAGCGCGATGACGTCGGCGGTCGTTTCCCCTTCCGCTTTTTTGTCCTTGTGGGGCAACCCGATTTTGGGCAGGGCGACCTTGGGCATGGATACCTTGGAAAGGCGCTCCGGCAGGTCGTCGAGAGAGAAGGGCGTCCCGCTCAGCTGTTCTCTCAGCAGGGCCCACCCCTTGTGGATAAGCGCGATCCACGCGATGCCGAAGGCCATCTCAAGGGAGATGAACAACAAGAACAGCCAGATCAGGGAAGACCCCACCGGACTGAACAGGGTGGTGAACTTGGTATAGAGGCTCATGCCGAGCATACCTCCGCCCCGGACGTCTCCGATGCCGAGGTTCCAGGCCGCACCGAGGGAAATGAGGCAAGCCGCCAGAAGGGTGAAGCCGAACCAGCGCCACCACGGCATGGTGAACCATGTGGAGACGCAGCCCGCTCCCCAAGCGAGGAAGACGAGGGGCCAGACAAGCGCGGCGAACCCGAAAATATCGACCAGAAGCCCGCTGAGGTACGCGCCGAAGAGCCCGGCGTAATTTTTGACGATTGCAGGGTTGCTCACGGCATGGTTGATGCTGGGGTCGTTCTGATCAAAGGACACCAGGCTCAAGAGCACCAGCAGTCCCCAGAAAATAAGAAAAAGCCCAAACAGTTCCCGGGCGATCTTGCGTCCGTCCGTAATGGCAACCTCCTCCGGCGCTCTCCGTTTTGTCTGCATGATAGAGATATAAGGCGATGAGTTGAAGCGGGGGATCATCCGGCCCGGAAGCGGGTCCCGGGCCGGAAAAGGCATTATTCGCGGCCGAGATAGCCGTTGGTGCGGGTATCGACCTTGACGCGGTCCCCGATGTTCACGAAAATCGGAACCTGAATGACGACGCCGGTTTCGAGGGTGGCGGGCTTGGTCACGTTGCTCACCGTGTCGCCCTTGGCGCCGGGTTCGGTCTCGGTGACTTCAAGGACGAGGGACGCCGGGATTTCGATGTCCAGCGGCTTTTCGTTGTAGAGCAGCACGCGGCATTCCTGGCCGTCCTTGAGGTAGTTGGCCTTGCCGTCGGTGGCTTCGGCGTCCATGTGCATCTGATCATAGGTGGTCATGTCCATGAACACGAGCTGTTCGCCCTCGTGATACAGGAACTGCATGTCGCGGGATTCGAGATTCGGGCGTTCGACCTTTTCGCCGGAACGGAAGGTGTTGTCCAGCACTCGGCCGTTGAGGATGTTACGCAGCTTGGTACGTACCATAGCTCCGCCTTTGCCGGGCTTGAAGTGTTGGAATTCGATGATTTCGAAGGGAGTCCCGTCGATTTCGATTTTAAGCCCCTTGCGGAAATCCGTGGTAGAATACATGCTGCCTCCAAAAACAGTGCTGAATATCAAAACGTACCAAGGGAGTGCTCCGCGCCCCCCGCTTGTTCCTTATCCGGAGCAATCGGACGGCTGCCGCGATTGCTTTTCACGCTGCGGCAGGATAGCCTTGCCACTGCAACTCGATATTGTCGAACATCAGGCCGCGCTTGTCAACATACACCGGAGGTTCCCGTATGATGAAAGAGACTCCCCCCACACTGACCCTTGAGGCGACGACGTTCAACAAGCCGCAGCTTCAGGAACAGCTTTCCGTGCTCGAGCAGCGTCAGGAAGCGCAGATCGCGCTTGCCGGGCGTTCCAATGTGGGGAAGTCGTCCCTCGTCAACGCCCTTGCCCGCCGCAAGCAGCTTGCCAAGATCAGCGCGACGCCGGGCAAGACGCGTTCCATCAATTTCTACAGGGTCGCCCCCGACGGCTTTTCTCTGGTCGATCTTCCGGGCTACGGCTATGCGAAGTGTTCGCAGGAAGAGCGCAAGAGTTGGGCCAAGCTTATTGAATACTACCTCACGAACACCCCGACGCTCAAGGCCTTAGCCCTGCTGCTCGACTGCCGGATTCCGCCGCAGGCATTGGACCGTGATCTCGCGGACTTCGCGCGCGGGCACGGTATTCCGCTTTTGCCCGTCCTGACCAAGGCCGACAAGTGCACGCAGGTCGAACGCAGCAAGCGCCAGCAGGAGTGGAGCCGTTTGCTCAACGGCATCATGCCCCTTCCCGTTTCCTCCAAGGACATGCGCGGCGTCGATGCCCTCTGGTCCGAGCTGCGCCGTTTCGCGAGGACGGGGGAAAGCGTGAGTGAAGAGGAGTAAGAATTGGGGAAGGAGCTTTCTGGAGAAAGGCTCTTCCCTCCCTTCCCCAAAACCCATCCCTCCAACCCCAAAGACTTTTGTAACGGTAGATGGTGGGCCGGGCGGCAAGGCGGCTGATGGCCTTATGTCCGTCCCCTGCGCGTTTTGTTCCTATGAGCCAATGACATGCTCCGTTCGTTTCCGGACGGAGCACGTCATTTTTTATTTATGGATAACAATATGTTTGTATTGATAAATAATCCTGGAAAACTGGCAACAGGGATTCGATAAGGTCGAAAGTCTTGGGAGGGAGAGAGGAGGGGGCGTGGGGGAGGGGAGCCTTCTGCAGAAGGGTCCCCTCTCCCACATCAGACATCCTCCCCTTCCTCCCCGCCTTTCCCCCGAACGCTTGAGCGGGGATGCGCCTTGTCGTAGACGCGCATAAGATGATCAAGGGTGATGTGCGTGTAGCGCTGGGTGGTGGAAAGGCTGGCATGGCCGAGCAGTTCCTGCACGGAGCGCATATCCGCGCCGTTCTCCAGCATGTGCGTGGCGAAGGTGTGACGCAGGGTGTGCGGCGACAGATGTTGCGGCAATCCGGCGCTTTTGCGGATCTCGTCGAGAATCCGCGCCGCCTGCCTCCGGTTGAGCCGCTTGCCTCTGTTGCCCACGAAAAGGGCTTTTTCGGCGGGCGGGGCGATGAGCGCGCGCACCCTGAGCCAGAGGAACAGCGCCCTGACGGACGTGTCGCTCAACGGCGCGATGCGTTCCTTGGAACCCTTGCCTATGACCCGGATGAAACCGCTTGCCGGGTCCACATCGTCCACATCCAGATCGAGAGCTTCGGAAATACGCAGCCCGGAACCGTAGAGCAGTTCCGCCAGCGCCAGATCGCGGGTGTGCCCGGCGTGCTCGCGGTCCGTAACCGCCTGCTCGGCCTGCCGGGAACCATCAAGGCCCGCCGCGCCGCCGGACTCCACGCTGGCCTCGTCCAGCAGGGTGAACATCTGATCCACGTTCAGCGCCGTGGGGTGGCGGAGTTCCCGCTTGGGGTTACGCACGAGCTTTGCCGGGTTCTTGTCGATTTTCTTCATCTTCATGAGATACCGGAACAGCGAGCGCAGGGCCGAAAGCTTGCGGCCGATGGAACTGCGGGCTTGGCCTTCATGAAAAAGATGCGCGGAATAGTCCTGAAAGTGGTATTTTTCCAGCTCTCCGGGCCGGGCGAGCGAGTGCTGCTCACGGTGGAGCCACCCCTCGAACTGGAGGAGATCCGTGCGGTACGCCGAGATCGTGGCCGGAGAAAATCCTTTTTGATCGGTCATCCACGTCAGGAACTGTTCCACATCCTGCGGAAGCGGGGGCATTGCGGGGGCGGGGGTGGGCATCGAAGATTCCTTATAATGGTAAACGGCTGGCCGGCGATCAGGTCAACGCGTAGCGGAGATCGGGGCGCTGGCGGATCAGGCCCCGTACTTCGAGGATGATGAGCGTGGAACCGGCTTCGCCGGGATCACATCCAAGCGATTGGCAAACGTCGTCGATGGCGCGGGGGCTTTGGGCGAGGAGCGTCAGGATGCGGCCTTCAAGCGTGCTTCGGTCCGGTTGCCTGAGAGGCGGGGGGGCGGCGGGAGCGGACTGGAAAGGCTCCTGAGGCACGTCGAGGCTGTAAGGCCGTGGCGCGGAATCCGGCTGAGGGAGGAGCGTTTTGAGTTGGGCGGAAAGATCCGAAAGGATGTCGGAGAAGGAAAAGATCGGCTGCGCGCCATCACGGATGAGCTTCTGGCAACCTTCGGCATATTTCGAGCCGATGCCGCCGGGCACGGCGTAGACGGCGCGGTTCTGCTCAAGCGCGAGCCGGGCGGTGATGAGGCTGCCGCTGCGGAGGGCGGCTTCCACGACTACGACGCCGAGCGAAAGGCCGCTGATGATCCGGTTGCGGATGGGGAAATGCCGGGGGTCCGGAAGCGTTCCGGGCGCGTATTCCGAAATGAGCAGGCCCCGTTGGATGATCGACCGGCGCAGTCCGTCATTTTCTTTGGGGTAGCAGACATCGGAGCCCGCGCCGAGCACGGCGATGGTCCCGCCCGGCAGATCGAGGGCGGCGAGATGTGCCTGCTTGTCGATGCCGATGGCGAGGCCGGAAACCACGGTGATGCCCGAGGCCGCGAGGCCGCTGGCTATGGCTTGCGCCGCGCGGATGCCTTCCCTGCTGCATGTCCGGGTGCCGACGATGCTCACGCAAGGATTTCCGAGCAGGCTCATGTCTCCTTGGCAGTAGAGGCGTATCGGCGCATCCGGCAATTCCTTGAGCAGCGCGGGGTAGCGGCTGTCGGTCCAGAGCAGGACGGTTCCAGTGAGTTTCCGTGTTGCATCCCATTCTTTCCGGGCGGGCTCGCGCCATTTTTCCGAGCGGAATTCGCGGATCAGGTCTTCCCGCAAGCCCGCTTCGCGCCAGTCGTTGGCGCGCCGCACGGCCTCGAATGCCGAGCCGAACGCATCCAGAAGGCGTTTGCGGCTTCTGGCTCCGAGCCCGTCGGTATGCGAAAGGGCCAGCGCCGCCCAGAATTCGGCGCGTGAGGCGGCGTCCAGAGCGCCGAGCGCGGTGGGCACGGCGGGGATATCCACGGCGTAGGGCGCGTCAATGGGGCGTTCGGGCTCGCGCAGTTCGCAGCCGGGCGAGTCGTTTTCGGGAAAAAGGTCGGTTTTTCTCATGATCGTCCTGATGTTGGGCTGTCCAGCATACGGGGAACACCGCCGGATTTCAAGCGACGGGGATATGCGTGCGGATTGTTTCCGGGGAAGGGATCGGGTAGGGTGGGGCGGTTTCAAGCACTTTAGAAGAGAAGGAGTTCCTGTGAGCAAGGAATATGATCCGTTCATGCATACGGCGGAACATGTGTTGAACCAGACGATGGTGCGCATGTTCGGGTGCGGGCGTTCGTTCAGTTCGCATTTGAATGCGGACAAGTCCAAATGTGACTATCATTTTCCGCGTCCGCTGGAAGACGCCGAGGCCTCCGAACTTGAGCGGAGGATCAACGAGGTATTGGCACAGCATATGCCGGTGCGGACGGAGATGCTCCCCCGCGAAGAGGCGGGCAAGCTGGTCGATCTCGGTCGGCTCCCGGCGCATCTTGAAGGCGAAGAGGAGCTGATGGTCCGCATCGTGACCGTGGGCGATTATGATATTTGCCCCTGCATCGGGGAGCATGTTGAAAATACATCCGAGGTCGGCGCGTTTCGGCTGGTTTCGCACGATTTTACCCCGCCGCAGGGCGATGAAGAGGCCGGACGCCTCAGAATCCGCTTCAAATTGAAGAAAAACGCCTGATCTAGGCCGTTTTACAAGACGGGAATTTCGTGTTTTACTTGAAGATATACATTATCTGGAGGCCAAAATGCCAATAAAAGCTGCCGTTATGGGTTTGGGCAATATCGGACGTTACGCCATCGAAGCGCTGGAAATCCAGCCCGATTTCACCTGCGTGGGCGTCATTCGCCGGAAAGAATCCCTTGGAAAGGATGCGCACGATCTGCGCGGCGTTCCGGAATACGCCAGCCTTGCGGATCTGGAAGCCGTGTCCGGCAAGCCGGATGTCGTGCTGCTGTGCGCCCCTTCCCGCAAGATCCCCGAAGTCGCGGGCGATCTGCTCGGCAAGGGCTATAACACCGTGGACAGCTTCGACATCCACGACCGGATTGTCGAAACCATCGGCCTGCTTGAAGCGCAGGCCGTGAAGGGCAAGGCCGTGGCCATCACCGCCGCCGGATGGGACCCCGGCACGGACTCCGTGATGCGCGCCCTGTTTGAGGCGATGGCCCCTGTGGGCGTTACCTTCACCAACTTCGGGCGCGGTCGTTCCATGGGCCACTCCGTAGCCGCCCGCGCCATTGCCGGCGTGGCCGACGCCACCTCGATCACCATTCCTCTGGGCGGCGGGCGCCATTCCCGCCTCGTCTATGTGGTGCTTGAGAAAGGCGCGACGTTTGAGGCCGTGAAGGCCGCGATTCAGGCCGACCCCTATTTCAGCCATGATCCGCTGGATGTGCGGCAGGTGACCAAGGACGAGCTGCCCCGCGTGGCGGACGCCTCCCACGGGGTGCTGATGGAGCGCGTCGGCGCTTCCGGGCTCACCGCCAACCAGCATTTCACGTTCGACATGCGCATCGACAACCCGGCTTTGACCGCTCAGGTCCTCGTGTCCAGCGCCCGCGCCGCCGTGCGCCTTGCCCAGTCCGGGCGTTCCGGTGCGTATACGCTGATCGATGTGCCGCCCGTCCTGCTCCTGCCCGGCGAACGCATCGACAACATCGGCCGTCTCGTCTAGCGGGCTGCCGGACGGTGACGTTTCCAAGGGCCTTCCTCCGGGGAGGCCCTTTTTATTTGCCATCTTACGGTGAATAAACGCTTCTCCCTATTTTTCAGCCGCTAACGATTACCGGACCTCCCTTCCCCGATTCTTTGCGCACCATATGAAAAAGGCCCGGAAAGTCGCCTTTCCGAGCCTTCTTCATGAACGTAATAAAATGTTCGTCTATGAAATGGCGCTGCAACAGGATTGTTGCAGGCCGTACACGGGAATGTTGTGTATCTATTTCATAACGCTTCCCTTGAGGAAGCGGAGCCAAAGAAAAACCCTCGCTCTAGCCTTAAGGCGAGCAAGGGCGAAAATATATGGAGCGGGAGACGGGATTTGAACCCGCGACTTCAACCTTGGCAAGGTTGCACTCTACCACTGAGTTACTCCCGCAGAACGAGGGAGTGTTTATAACGGACAGCGCTTTCCGTCAAGCTTTTTTTGCAAAAAAAGAAAACTTTTTTTGCCGGACCCGGCGAGGCAAGGCGTTGCATCGGGTGAGAGGATGCTGTACACAGCAAAGGCTTTGTTGTTTTTCAACCTGTTGCGTGAGGATAGTCCGCCGTGTCGCGCCGTTTTTCCTTGTTTGGGGCTTGTCTGCTGTGTTTGTTGTTGTCCGCCTGCGGCGGGAAGTCAACCCGGCCTGATGTCGTCCAGCCTGATGTGCCGGAGGCCGTGCGCGTCACGCCGCTGGAAACCCCCGGCGTATTCCCGGTTTCGGAGGCTGAGGCGCAGCGCCTTTCGCGGGGGCTGGCTCCGGCCCGGCAAGGTATGCGCTCATGGAAGGATATGCGTTTTGCGGTGGAGCAGAGCCTTGCCTACGTGCGGGCGAAACCTTCGTCCCGTGTGGCCGTGAACTACCCTGCGCTTCAAGTGACCTACGGCGAGATGGAAAAAGGGCTCGAGCGCTTGCTGCGTCTGCTTCCTTTCCTTGATAAGGCCCCGGAAGTGCTGGCTTCCGACTTCCGTTGGGTTCGCATCGGCCCGGACTTCGGCTTCACCGGCTATTACGAGCCGGAGATCCCGGCGTCCCACGTCCGCAAGGGGCGTTTCCAATACCCTATCTACAAATCCCCTCCGGATCTGCGCAAAAAGCGCCCTTATCACACCCGTCACGCCATCGACTGCAAGGGCGCGTTGAAGGGGCGCGGGCTGGAACTGGCGTGGGTGGAAGATCCGGTGGACATCTTCATGCTCCAGATTCAGGGGTCTGGACGGCTGCGTTTTGAGGACGGGTCGGTGCGCTCTGTGCTGTACGACGGGCAGAACGGGCACAAGTATGTGGCGCTTGGCCGGGTCATGGTCGATCGGGGGCTGTTGAAACGGGAAGAGGTGAGCATGTTCTCCATCCGGGAATGGTTGGCCGCGCACCCCGATCAGGTGACGGACCTGCTGGACACGAACCCGAGCTATGTGTTCTTCAAACTCGGCAAGCCGGGGACTTCGGGTTCCAAAGGCAGCATGGGCCGCAGGATCACGCCGTGGGTGAGCGTGGCCACCGACCAGAGCGTCTTGCCCAACGGCCTGCTGACGCTGATGAACGTCACGCTGCCCGACGAGGGGGGCGAACACAGTGTCCCGTTCAACGCGCTGACGTTGCCGCAGGATACGGGCGGGGCGATCAAGCGCAACCGCGTGGATCTGTTCTGCGGCAACGGCGAAACGGCGACGCACACGGCCAGTTATCTGGACAACCGGGGAGCGGTGTTTCTGCTGCTTCCTCGATAGGATTTTGAAAACGCCAGCGTTTCTCGCCGGATAGGTGAGAACGCCGAGGCGGTTTGCTTGCAAGGGGCGTGCGTTTTCGCTATCGTGCGGAGATCGCGCGCCCTTGCGCATGACCTTTTGCCCGGATAGGCACAGATGAATTTCGTTACGCTGGAGTTCGCAACCTTTTTCCTGTTCGTCCTTGTCGCGGGCTGGCTGCTGCGTGAGAGGGACGGGGAATACAGGGCGTTTCTGCTCGTCTGCAATCTCTTTTTTTATGCGCTCGCGGGCATGGCCTTTGTCCCATTGCTGCTGGCCGTGGCGGTGCTCAACTGGGGGGCCGTCCACCTGATGTCCCGTTTTTCGGGGCAGCCGCGCAAACGGAAAGGCGTCATCGCGCTGGACGTGGCCCTGCATGTGGCCCTGCTGGCGTTCTTCAAGTATTATGAATTCCTCATTCTGGGCTTGGAATCGCTGGCAAGCGCCGTCGGGCTCGACACCGGCATCCTGCGCCATGCGTTGCCCTCGATGGAGATCCTGTTCCCCGTAGGGCTGTCTTTTTACACGTTCCAGGGGTTGTCCTACGCCATCGATCATTACCGCTGCCCGGACGAGCCGCCGCGCGCGTTTCTGGACGTGCTGCTGTTCGTGTCCTTCTTCCCCACGATCATGGCGGGGCCGATCATGCGCGCCCGGCAGTTCCTGCCGCAGCTCGGGCACCGGACATGGGATTCCCGCGACTTGCAGGAAGGGTTCGCGCTTATCCTCAGCGGGCTGTTCAAGAAGGTCGTGATCGCCAGCTACCTGTCCGAGCATATCGTGCGCGACGTGTTCGAATCGCCGGAATTTTACTCCTCGTGGACGATCCTCGCCGCCGTGTATGCCTACTCCATACAGATCTTCTGTGATTTTTCAGGATATTCGGACATGGCGATCGGCGTGGGGCGGCTCATGGGGTTCCGCCTGCCGGAGAACTTCCGTTCACCGTACCTTGCGTTGAACATACAGGATTTCTGGCGGCGCTGGCATATCACCCTGTCCCTATGGCTCCGCGACTACCTGTATATCCCGCTTGGCGGGAGCCGCCGGGGGAACCGCTACCTGAACCTGATCATCACGATGGCGCTCGGCGGGCTGTGGCACGGCTCGAATATCCGTTTTCTGGTCTGGGGAGTCATGCATGGGGTGGGGCTGGCCGTCGTCCATGCCTTCCATGAACTGAAAAAGCGTTTCTGGCCGGATGGGTTCACGCCCAGCCCGGCTTTGCACTGGTGCGGCGTGGGCGCGTCATGGCTGCTGACGTTCCACTTCGTGTCCTTTCTGTGGATATTTTTCCGGGCGGAAGACATGGAGCGGAGCCTTGAAATCCTGCGCCGCGTCTTTGTCTTCGGGCAGCCCGGCGAAGGTTTCCCGTTGCTGGTGATCCCCGCGGTGCTCATAGGTCTGGCGCTGCAGCTTTTCGGGGCGAGGCTGTTCGCGGCGTTCGTGGATGCGCAGGAGCGCCTGCCGTGGGCTGTGCAGGCGGTGGTCCTTGCGCTCGTGGGCGGTTTTATCCTGAAGATGGGTCCGGATGGCGTCATGCCTTTCATTTATTTCCAATTTTGATTTCATGAGGGGCCGTGCATGAAGAACCCTTTCCGATCCGAGCGGGGAACGCTCACGTCCGGTCGTGCCTGCGCCGTATACGCGCTGGCCTTCGTTTTGATGCTTTTTCTGGACGCGACGCGTTTCTCCAGCTTTCTGGACCGGGCCGGCATCGATTTTCCGCCCGCCGCCGTGGTAGGGCAGACGGTGAAGGGCGTAGCCGAAGCGACGGGCCTCGCCGCCTTTTCGGAGGCGGAAATCCGATTGGTGACCGCGTTCAACACGGATAAAACTCTTGGGACCGTCGAAGGGCCGTCTGTAGCCACTGCTCCAAGCACGGCCCCGCAGCGGCCCGTAGCCGATGCGCTGGCGGATTTTTCCCGTGAGGCGGCTTCTCCCGCACAGCCGGAGCCCCCGGTCGAAGAGGTTCCCGCTTCCGTCCCTCCCGCCGCCGTACCTGAACAGGCTGTGCGGACTCCCGGGGCGCAGCCGGAAACAGGGATTCCGCCGCCTCCGGTTCGGGCGGAAACGGAACGCAAGCCGCTGGTGCTGCTCGTGGGCGACTCCATGATGATGGAAGGGTTCGGGCCCGTGCTCCAGCGTACTCTGCGCAAGCGCCCGGATCTGGAAGTGGTGCGCGAAGGCAAATATTCGACCGGGCTCAGCCGTCAGGATTATTTCGATTGGCCCGCGCAGCTTGAGAAGCTGGTGAGGAAGTACAACCCGGATATGGTCGTGATCTGCATGGGGGCCAATGACCCGCAGGACATCATCGACGAGACCCGCAAGCGCCATCACGCCGACAGTGAATCGTGGAAGACGATTTACCGGAGCCGCGCCGAACGCCTGCTTGCCGTGGCCACGGCCAAGGGTGCCAAGGCCGTATGGGTCGGTCTGCCCGTCATGGGCAAGGAACCGTATTCGACCCGCGTCCGCCGCTTGAGCGAGCTGCAAAAGGAAGCCTGCGAGACGTATCATGCCGCCTTCGTGGATACGGTCAAGGTGCTGGCCGACGCTCAGGGCAACTACACGACATTCAAGGTCGACGACAAGGGACGCCACGTCCGGCTGCGGTATAAGGATATGGTGCATGTGACCGAGGACGGTGGAGCCATGCTGTCCGCCGCAGTGGAACCTGTTGTCGAAAAGGAACTTCTTCTTGGCAGGAACAAGGCGGCGGAACGTCCCGCGCCTCAGGCTCTGCCTTCCTCCGCATCTTCTTCTCCCCTACCGGCGGGGTCCCCTTTGCCCGCCGTCGCTGAGGCCTCTACGGAGCAGGGCGGCATTCCGTTCACTGTGGACTCCATGTTCCGTGGAGGGAAGATTCCTTGCTACGCGTTCCTTCCCGCCGACCGCAAGCCGGGCGAGCGTTTCCCCGTCGTGTATCTGCTGCATGGTGCATTCGAGGATGCGGGCGTCTGGAACACGCGGGCCGGAGCGCTGCTGTCGAAGCTGGCGACCCGCGAGCGGCTGGTGTTCATCGCGCCGTCATGCGGCCGCACCGGCTGGTACGCGGACAGCCCCTATTTGAAGAAAAGCCGCATTGAGAGCTTTTTCGCGCGCGAGTTGATGCCGTATGTGGAGCGGGCTTTCCCTGTGCTGCCGAAGCGCGGCGTCATGGGCATGTCGATGGGGGGGCACGGTTCCTTTGTCCTTGCGCTGCGGCATCCCGGCTCCTTTGCCTCGGTCAGCTCCATGAGCGGCGTTATGGACATTACCCGGCATCCCGATCAATGGAAGATCCGCGACGTGCTCGGCCCTATGAACGCCAACAAGGCGTTGTGGCAGTCGTATTCCGCCGAAGATCTGCTGAAACGGTCGAAGGCCGCCGGGATGCCCGCCATGCTCATCACCACAGGGCAGCAGGACGCGTATGTCGTGCCTGAGAACCGCGCCTTTCGGGATACGCTCCGCCGGGGCGGGTTCTCCTATCAGTACCGCGAGGCGCCCGGCCTCCACGACTGGACGTATTGGCTTGACGAGCTTCCCCTACATGTAGCGTTCCATGCGGGGGTGTTGCATCGGTAGCAGAGGATGCCGAAGGGCCGGTAGTGGCTCCGGGTATCATATCCTTGCACGGAAAATCCCTCTCCTCCTCCAAAACCGACGCCCGCTGGAACAGGGCAGGGTCATACATCGTAACAACGAAAAGCCGTCCTTTTTCTGAACGGAAAAAGGACGGCTTCTTTATTTTGTATGGGCTACTCCGCCTTGCGGAGTGTGCGCCATTCTGGATCGTCGGTCAGATAGCGCGGGCGCTCAGCGAGGAGCTTTGCCTTGTCGCCATAGCCGTACAGGGCCGCGATGGTGGCTATGCCCTGTTCGTTGCCGCCTCTGATATCAAGGGCCGTGTCTCCCACCATGACCATTGAAGCGGGATCGAGGGCATGGCGCTCCATAAGGAGACGGATGATATCCTTTTTGCAGAGTTGCCGGTCCGGCAGGGAATCCGTGCAGCCGACGCCTTCGAGGAAGGGCATGAACCCCTTGAGCGTAAGCATCCTTTGCGCGGCGGCCTCCGGTTTATGCGTGGCGACGAACAGGCGGCAGCCTTTGGCCCGCAAACGCTCAAGCAACGCGAAGATGCCGGGGTAAGGAGTGCTTTGGGGGAAGGTGCCGCCAAAATAGAGGTCACGGAATGCGGCCACATGCCGGGCGATTTTCGTTTCGTCGGCGTCCGGGCAGACTTCACGGAAAATACCTTCCAGCGGAGGGCCGATGATGGAGAGCTCCATCCGAGGGACCGGATCGCCCGCGTCACGCAGGACGGCGGCAATGGCTTCGAGAACGTCCGGCGCGCTATCCACAAGCGTGCCGTCAAGGTCAAAGAGAATGGTCGAGAAAGGGAACGCGGAAAGCTGCATCAAAAACTCCTTGCAATGTCCACCGGAAAAGCCGCAAGCCTCGCCATATGAGGGCGTATACGGGAAAGCGGGTTCCTTCTTACGGCTGTGCGCTGCCGCAGGTTAACTTATGCGGCGCTTCGGCGGTTTCCGTTGTCGCTCGCCCACGGCCTCTTGGTCAAGCGCGTGGGACATGTTGAGACGGGAAATCATCTTGAGCGATGAGGAGGCGATGCACCATTGGGGGTGGATGTTCCCGTATGGTTTATCATCAGGGGATACTCACAATCCTCCCAAATGCCCTCGGAAGCAGGGCATGAAAACCGTGTCGGCACGCTGTCAGGGGAGGAAGGCCGTTCGCTGGCGGCATCCCCGCTTCCTGACGGAAACGTATCGGTGAATACGCGGAGGGAAACATGTGTGAAAGGGGCGGGTTCGCTCCTGGGCCCGCCCCAATCATAGGCTCACGGAGGAATAGGCCTACAGGAGTTTCCGCTCTCGTGCAAAAGAGAAAGGACGGTTCTGGATAGGCGCACCGCACCGGGAGGCGTTTTTTACTCCGAGTAAATGTCTTCCTTCGTAAAGTGGCCGGGTTCGATCAGCACCTTATTGATGTTTTCTCTGGTCACGACTTTACCGTTGATCAGGAACGCGTTGATTTTATTGCTACCGTCGTTGCCCAGTTCAGAATTGACGTTGACCTTTTTCTTCGTGGCCAGGTTGTAGGCCTCGTCCACGGCGGCATACGCCAGTTCCCTCAGGTCCATGTAGATGGTCGCGTCCTGCGTGCCCGCGAGGATTCTTTTGATGGCGGCGAGTTCAGCGTCCATGCCGGTGATGACGGCATGGTTGGTGACGTGGAGCTCCTCGAGCGCTTCGGCGGCGGCCCCGGCGAGGCGATCATTGGAGGCGAAGATCGCATCGATACGGTTGCCGTTTGCGGCGACGGCTTCCTTGACCAGCTTCTTGGCTTCAGCAGGGGACCATTTGGGCACGTACGCATCCAGAACCATATTGAGTTTGCCGTTTTCGATCAGAGGCTTGATGTATTTCATGGCTCCATAATACAAAAACGGCGTGTTGAAGTCGTTCACGTCGCCTTTGAGGACAATGATGTCCCCGTGGTAGACTTTTTCAGTCAGGTGCTGCCCCATGTTCTGCCCGATCTTATAGCAGTCGTACCCGACGAAAAGGTCGACGTTGCCCCCCATGACGGCCCGCGCGTAGGAAACCACTTTGGTGTTCTTCTGTTTGGCGTACATCAGGACATCGTCGACCTTGCGGGTGTTGTTCGGCGTGATGATCAAAACGTCGATGCCGTCGGAGAGCATTTCAAGGCAGTCTTCGGCCTGCGTCTTGGAGCTGTCCGGCAGATTGAGCCGCAGTTCGATGTCCGCCCCGAGCGCTTTGGCGCGTTCCTGCATGAACGCCATGTCCTTCTGCCAGCGCGCCGCGCCTCCGGCACCGATGGAAACGCCGATTTTCACCTTGCGGCTGTTGTCCTCGCAACCGCCCAAGCCTAAAAGCAGAATCGCCGCACATATGCAGGACAGCCATTTCTTCAGCATATCCGACCTTCTTTGAATACGTTACGGAAGCTTTCCTCATCCATAGGCTTTGCGAAGTAGTAGCCCTGTGCGATGGAGCAGCCGCACTCCTTCATCAAGCGCACGTTCTCAAGGTGCTCCACGCCCTCGACGACAACCTTGATATTCAGTTTTCTCGCCATATCGGCAATCGACGAGAAGATGATGTTTCGCCTGTTGTTGTCCGCCGCTTCGCTCAGGAAGCCTTTGTCGATTTTGAGGACATCGATGGGGATGTCCTTGAGCATATTGAGCGAGGAATAGCCGGAACCGAAATCGTCCATAGCGATTGCAAATCCGTTGGCGTGCATTTTCCGTGTAAAGGCATAGATGGTGTCGATATTGTCGAATATGGCGCTTTCAGTCAGTTCTATTTCAATAAGATGAGCGGGCACGCCGTATTCACATTGTTTCTTGACGATTTTGCTGAGGAAGTCGCTGTCCATCAGGTGGAGGCGCGAGAAGTTCACCGAGATGGGAACACACGCCAGGCCCTGCTCAAGGAAGGATTTCAGGAACTTGAGGACCTTTTCGTACATGATCATGTCGAGTTCGACGATAAGGCCCGTCTGTTCGCACATGGGAATGAATTCGTTGGGGAAGATGAATTTGCCCTCGCGGGTCTTCCAGCGCACCAGCGCTTCGCCGCCCACGAGGATGCCGCTGTTGATGTCCACCTTGGGCTGGTAGTACGGGATGAATTCATCGTTCTTCAGCGCTTGCTTCACGGCGCGTTTCAACTGCTCGTTATGGATCGTTATCTGTTCGAATTTGTTTGTGTAATAGGCGAATTTTTTATTCAGCACACCCTTGATTGAGCGGGCGGCCGTCCCTGCCTTATCCACCATGAGGTTGATGCTTTCGGTGCTGTCCGTGACGGAATAAATACCCGCTGAAAAATAGAGGGTTATCTCTTCATTCTCGATGGAAGAGAGCAGGGCGTTCAGCCGTCCTTCCGCGGCGTTTTCAAGCAGGATCACAAAATGGTCGCTGTAAATCCTTGCGATCAGTTCATGGACATTCAGCTGCTGGCTGATGCTTTCATTGATTTTGCGTAAAATGCGATCGCCGAATTCAAATCCGTAAAAATTGTTTATGTATTTGAAATTGTCGATATCAAATTTGATAATATGGAATTTCTTATGGGGACATTGGGTCAGTATCCCTTGCGCATTGACAAGAAATTTATTGTATGTGTCACCCAGAGTAACCGTGTCGACAAAGGCAATTTTTTCCAATTGCGCGCGCTGCTTGTTCTTGTACCACAAGAAATACGTAAGGCTTGAGGTAAAGATAACTACGATGACGAACAGAATGAAATAGAAAATACTGATGACGGTATTGCCGTTGGGAGAAACGGCATTGTTCGGTACGCTTGTAATCAAATACCAGTCGTGGATTTTTTCTATGGGAGTATATGCCGAGAAGATTTCCCTCCCGGCTATCGTCGTCTCGATGAACCCGTTGCGGTTGTTCCGGATATCCCGTTTCATCTGCTCTGAAGCTTTAGGGTTGCCCGCCCCATAGAGATCGCGGAAGTAATTGTCGGACTTCTGCTCACACTTGGGATGCGCCGAGTGAAGGATAACGTATCCTTCACGGTTGATTACATACATATAGCCCTGCGAGGAAAAGATGGAGAGGGAACATATCTTGTACATTTCCTCGAATGTAATGACCTTTTGTATGGTCCCCACGATTTCCCCGTTATACGAGAGCGGCACGCTGATGACGAAAACCTCATCCCCGTTGATGCGTGAAATAAGCTTGTCTGAAATATTGGGGATGCCGTCGATGGCGAGGCGGAAATAATGCCGCCCCGAGATATCCAGCTTCCGGCCGCCATCAAACAAGGCCATGCCGTCCCTGTTCGCAGTGAACAGATCATCCGTGTTGTTTTCTTTGGCGTATTGTTCGATGAGGTCCTGTGTCTTGAGCTTGCCGGAAGATTCCTCGGCCTTCAACCTATCGGAAAGTTTGTTTGCGGTGATATCCAGCGAGTTGACGTTCATCATCAACCTGCTGGTGATGGCGTCCTTGTTCTGGGTCACAATCTCCACCAAATTGATTTTTACGTCCGAATTCAGCAAATTTTGGACATAACGCATGAGAAAGACTACCGAGACAGATAGTGCAAGATTTATAAAAACCATGAATATAGGTAATATATTTTTTAAAAATATTTTTTCTCTCATACGATTCTGTCAGGATAAAAGATATTTATTCTTTTGATAGATAAAAACTTTGTTCCAGCTGGTAGCTGAAGGCTGAAGAGGAAGAATGGAAACAACTCCAATATGGCGATAAGTAATGTTTTTATTCTCTGAGCAAGTATGCTTTAACAAAACTAGTATGTTTTGTGTTAATCGTTGACTTGAATTATATTTTTTATGATCTGTTTTTTTACCTTATTAACAAAAAGTGTTTTTGATAACGGATAAAAGAAATATGTTGTTTTTATACAAAAAGTAAAATAGGTGTTCCAATAATTTATTGCCGTATACAACGGGATGGCTTTATTTAACGAAAATCAAATACAGTATAGACTAAACAAGGCGAGGATAGAAATAACCTCGCCTCGGGACAGTATATGTGTCGCGCTTCCAACTCCATAACTGTATTCCACTATGCGATTTTACGCCATAGTTATGAGATGGCGGCTCAAAGGATGTGCCTACATTGAAAAGCAAAGGCATCGTCTCAGTTTTCCGGGCGCGGATCAATAGATTTGATGAGGATTTCGGCTTTCTCAGCGAAGGAATCTTTCTAGCTTATTGACTTTTCACTCTCTATTTATCTTTCGAGCGAAGAAAGGGGTATATGGATCTGCATATGGGAAGAGCGGCCCCAAGATTGAAAGACGAAGGGACCGCTCTTTTTGCGTACAAGCGGGGTGTCGGCTGTTCGGAGGAAATGGGAGCGGACCTGAATCCGTTTTTGGGTGTGGCCTGTGCGCCTTCCGAGCGGCGCGCGGCTAGTCCATGAGCGTGCCGCCGTTTATGTCCAGGATGTGCCCAGTAATGAACGCGGCTTGCGGCGAGCACAGGAACCACGCGCCCTCGGCCATTTCCTCAGGCGTCCCGAGACGGTTCAAGGGCACTTTCTCAGCGATAACCGGCCATGATTCCTTGGGGATCATGGTTCCTTGCACAGGGCCGGGGGCTACGCCGTTTACCCGGATTCCGTAGGGGGCAAGCTCCATTGCCAGCGACTTGACGAGCGAGATGACCCCCGCCTTGGATGCGCAGTAATGCGCTTTGGTTTTCGCGCCGTTGCTGCCGAGGGCGGCAAAGCCCGTTTTGGCGGCCCGGGAAGAAAAGAGCACCATGGCGCCCTGCCCGGCTTCCAGCATCGGAGGGATGCAGGCCTTGGCCAGAAAGAAGGCCCCGGTCAGATTGACCTTGATGACGTTCTCCCATTCTTCCACGGGCATATCCAGAATGGAGCAGGCGGGGCGTGTGATGCCCGCGCTGTGCACGAGGCATCGATTTTCGGAGGCGTGTTCTCGTGCGTGATCCTTACTTTCGCCGCGCCGCAGATCGCCGTTTTCGCCTTGCAGTTCGGGCCGCTTGAAACGTGCGCCCTGATCCTGATGGGCCTGACCTGCCTTTCCAGCGTATCGGCCAACAACCAGTTCAAGGGGCTGGCCATGGGCGTGCTCGGGCTGCTGCTCGCCTGTGTGGGCATGTCCCCGTTTTCCGCCGAATCGCGTTTTACGTTCGATATTTTCGCCCTGAACAGCGGCATCGATCTTGTTGCGGTCATTGTCGGCGTGTTCGCGCTTTCCGAGGTTCTGGATCGCGTCGAACGGATGCGGCGCGAGGCCCGCGTGGAAAACGGCACCTCCTGCCGGGTTCAGCTTCCATCCCTCGGCGAATGGAGGGGCCGGATGTCCGGGCTGGTGAAGTCTTCCCTCATCGGCACGTTCGTGGGCATCCTCCCCGGAACGGGCGCCGCGACCGCCGCCTTCCTGAGCTACGGCGAGGCCCGCCGTTCCTCGCCCCGGCGCGAGAATATCGGCAAGGGCGAGCCCGACGGCATCATCGCCGCGGAATCGTCCAACAACGCCGTCACGGGCGGGGCGCTTGTCCCCTCGCTGGCCCTCGGCATCCCCGGCGACCCCGTCACCGCCATCATGCTGGCGACCCTGACCATTCACGGCGTGACCCCCGGCGTGCGCCTGATGACGGAAAATCCGGAGATGGTATACGCCACCTTCGCCGTGCTCATGCTGTCCAACCTGCTCATGTACCCGAGCTGCATCATCACCACCCGGATGTTTTCCTTCCTGCTCAGGATTCCCGAGCAGTTGCTGATGGGCTTCATCGCGGTGCTGTGCATTCTCGGATCATACGGATCGCGGGGCAACCTGTTTGACGTGTTCGTCACGGTGTTCATGGGCATAGCGGCCTATTTCATGCGCCGCATGGAATTTCCCCTGCCGCCTCTGGTCATCGGCCTTGTGCTGGGGCAGCAGTTTGAAATGAGCATAGGGCAGATGATGCTGTTCAAGGGCGACGATTCGTGGCTGGCCTTCGTTTCCGCGTCCCCCATCGCGATGGTGCTCCTCGGGATGGCCTTCCTGCTCCTCGTCGTCCCGCAAGTCCAGAATTACAGGGCGCTGCGCGCGAAGCGGTGATGCCCGCACGGTTTCGCCCAGACGGTCTACAATCTGTAACAGAAAAGGAGAGCCGTATGATCCGCCAGATGATGAAAAAGACCCTTCTCTTCCTTTGCGTGTTCATGCTCGGGGGCACCGGGGCGCTGGCCGCCTATCCGGATCACCCGATCACACTGGTCGTCCCGTTCGGCGCGGGCGGCGGCACGGACATCCCGGCCCGTCTGCTGGCGGGGATGATGGAAAAGAGGCTTGGACAGCCCATCGTCGTGCAGAACGTTTCCGGCGCGGGCGGCACGCTCGGGGTGGCGCAGGTGGCCGCCGCCAAACCGGACGGCTACACGCTCGGCTATGTGCCCACAGGGACCATGTGTTTGCAGCCGCATGTGATGAAGCTTCCCTACGGGACGGATGCGTTCGACTTCATAGGCACGTCCGTCAGCCAGCCCGTGGTTCTGATGACCGCCCAAAACGCCCCGTGGAAGAACATCAACGAATTTATCGAAATGGCGAAAAAGAACCCCAACAAGTACGTCGTGGGCATCACCGCGACCGGCAACATGACCCATGTGCCCATGCTGCAGTTTGCCGAGCACTTCGGCTTGAAGCTGCGTTTCATCCCCTACCGCAGCGGCGGGGAGATTTTTAAGGACATCATGGCGGGCCGGACCCATCTTCATGCGGATGCGCCCGCGTCGCTGTCCACGTTCGATGTGTACGGGCTGGTGCAGTTTGCCGACGAGCGCAGCGAGAACCTTTCCGACATCCCCACGACCAAGGAACTGGGCATGGACGCCCGCTTCTCCCACTGGCAGGGCGTCATCGCGCCGCGCGGCCTCCCCAAGGACGTGTTGCGCACGCTCGAAACCGCCATGTCCGAAGTGGTCAACAGCGAAGCGTTCCAGCAGGAGGCCCTCAGGCTGAAGACGAAGGCGCATTGGATGTCCTCCGAAGCCTTCCGCAAACTGTACGATGAAGAGTTGAACACCTATGGCGAAATCCTGAAGCATTCCCTTCCCCAGAAGTAACCATCCGTAGGCGTCCTTGACCGGACTGTTGCGGCCATATCGGGAACCCTCGCTTTCCTGTGAAAGCGAGGGGAGGGAATCCGCGTCCTTTTTTCACTCCAGACATCAGGGAATTGACATGAAAGTAGGCATTATCCGCTGCCAGCAGACGGAAGATCTCTGTCCGGGAACGGGCGACTTCGCCGCAGTCGAAAAGAAGTCCGGCGCGTTCGAAACGCTGGGTGACTGCACCATCGTCGGTTTTGTGAGTTGCGGCGGCTGTCCCGGCAGCAAAGCCATTGCCAGGGCGCAGGCCCTCATGGATCGCGGGGCGCAGGCCATCGCTCTCGCCACATGCATCACAAAGGGAAATCCGGACGGCTTTCCCTGTCCGAACAGGGATTCCATCCTTCAGGCGCTGCGGAAGAAATGCAAGGAGGTTCCCGTACTGGAATACACGCACTGAGGTTTTCCGATTTCCAAAGAATGGCTTCTCGCCGTCGAAGGCGGCTTGTTTTCAGTGAGTCATACCCCAAAACGCCGGATGTCGCGTCCGGCATCGAAAGGAACAGCAGATGGCATCGTGTACTGAAAAGCACAATACGGTTGGGCACAGCATCGGAAGGATGCTCCTGCGGCATGGCATCCATGAGTTTTTCGGACAAGGGCTCCCGCAGGGCCTCAGCCTGCCCTTTGAGGAACTTGGATTGCGCCAGATCGCCTACCGTACAGAAAACGGCGGCGGCTACATGGCGGACGGCTATGCCCGCGTCAGCAAGCGCCCCGGCGTCATGATCGCCCAGAACGGCCCCGCGGCGACGCTTGTGGTGGCCCCTCTTGCGGAAGCGCTGAAATCCTCGATTCCGCTTGTGGTCATGCTTCAGGAGATCCCGTTGAAGAATGAGGATCGCAACGCCTTTCAGGAATTTGACCATGTCCGTCTGTTCTCGGCCTGCTCCAAGTGGACGAGGCGGGTACATACGGCGGACCGCGTGGAGGACTACGTGGATCAGGCCTTCGCGGTGGCCTGTTCCGGGCGGCCCGGTCCCGTCGTGCTCCTGTTCCCCAACGACATGCTCGGTATGCCTGCGGAGCCCGAAAAGCGGGGCATCCCGCTCGGCCATTATCCGCTTGATCCGGTCATGCCTCCTCTGGATGCCGTGCGCGGCGTGGCGGAACGTCTGCTTTCCAGCCGTAACCCCGTGATCGTCGCGGGCGGCGGCGTGCACATCTCCTCGGCGTGCGCGGCCCTTGCCGGGCTTCAGGAACATTTCTCCCTGCCGGTGGCGACCACGGTGATGGGCAAGGGAGGCGTGGACGAACGGCACCCGCTCTCGCTCGGCGTGCTCGCCAACGCCACGGGCCCCGGTTCTGCCGGACGCCATCAGCGGCCCATCCTTGAGGAGGCCGATTTTATCCTGCTGGTGGGCACGCGGACCGACCAGAACGCGACGGACTCGTGGACGCTGTACCCCTCCGATGCCGTGTTTGCCCATATCGACATGGACAGCGGCGAAGTAGGCCGTAATTACGAAGCCATACGGCTTGTGGGCGATGCGCGGCTCACGCTCGAAGCCCTTGCGGATGTCATGAAAACGATGGATGGTGGGAAGCGGCGCACGGCACGCGCGGCGCTTGAGGCGCGTATCGCCGCCGGACGCGCCGCGCACGATGCGGAAATGGCTTCCCTCCTAAGCAACGCCGGTGAGCCGCTCCATCCCGCGCAGGTCATGGCGGCCTTGCAGGCCGTGCTCACGCCGGAAAGCATTGTTGTGGCGGACGCCAGCTTCTCGTCCATCTGGGCGACGAACAACCTCGTGTCGCTGCGTAGCGGGATGCGGTTCATCACGCCGCGCGGCATGGCCGGGCTCGGCTGGGGCCTGCCGATGGCGCTGGGTGCCGCCGTCGCCGAACCGGAAGCCCCCATCTACTGCATTACCGGCGACGGCGGGTTTGCGCATGTCTGGTCGGAGATGGAAGTCGCGGCCCGTTCCAACCTCAAAGTGACCACCATTGTGCTGAACAACGGCATTCTGGGATACGTGAAGTGTTCCGAAAAGCTCCGTTACGGCAAGAACAACACTTCTGTGGACATCTTTCCCATCGATCATGTGGCGCTCGCCCAGGCTTGCGGGCTTCAGGGCATCCGCGTCGAACATGCCGAAGAACTGTTGCCCGCCCTTGAACAGGCCCGCCTGTCGGAAACGTCGACCCTCATTGAGGTTATGTGTTCCGGCGATTGTCCGCCCATCACGGATTTCGTGGGCAAGTAGCGCCCGTCCGCTGGAGGACAGCCGTGCCGCTTGAGGCGCGGCGAAGGCGGATTGCCTTTCTTTCCAGCTTCCGGGAGAGAAGGGCAATCCGCCTTGTCTGGAAAATATCCAACCCCTTCACAGAGGAGGAACCGTGTCCATTCAGAGAATCGTCTTGAACATCAATGGGGTAGATCGGGAAATCCTTTGTGAGCCGGAGAAGGACTCCCTTGCCGACGTGGTGCGGCGTCTTGGGCTCACCGGGACGAAAGTCGGGTGCGGAACCGGGCACTGTGGCGCTTGTTCGCTGCTGCTCGACGGGGAGGTCACGCGCTCCTGCGTCAAAAAGATGAAACAGGTCAAGGCGTATGCGAAAGTCGAAACCATCGAGGGCATCGGCTCGGCGGAACGGCTTCATCCGTTGCAGCGGGCGTTCATGACGTATGCGAGCGTGCAGTGCGGCTTCTGTTCGCCGGGGTTCATCATGTCGGCCAAAGGGCTTCTTATGCGCAATCCTGATCCGACGCGGGAAGAGGTCAGGGAATGGTTTACCCGGCACGGCAACGTCTGCCGCTGTACCGGGTACAAGCCCATCGTGGACGCCGTGATGGAGGCCGCCGCCGTGATGCGCGGGGAAAAGGCGATGGAGGCCATCCGCCTGGTCCGCAACGATACGGGATGCTGCCCCGATACGGGATCGGCGTCGGGCAGCCGTTCGCACCATGTCGTCGGCATGGCTACGCTGGACGCGGCTTCCAAGCTGCTCGCCGCCATGCGCAAGGAAGACGGGACGTATCGCACATGGCGGGAAATGCGCGATGCGGGCATTCCGACCAGATACCGTGGCGTCCATACCGCCGAATGGTCGGACATTGATCCCGATACGGGGCACGGGTACGGCGCGATTGCCCAGAACTACGTGCTGTTCATGGCGGAAGTGGCTGTCGAAGCCGCCACGGGCAGGACCCGTGTCCTCGGCGCGACGATTGTGGCCGACGTTGGGGTGATCGGAAGCCGCCAGGCCGTGCTCGGGCAGGCATGGGGCGGTTTTTCGCACTCCATCGGCTTCGCCCTGAGCGAAAACTACGAGGACATGAAGAAGCACGCGACCATGCGCGGGGCGGGGGTTCCCCGCTGCAATGACGTTCCGGACACGTTCAACGTGCTGTTTCACGAGACGTACCGCGAGAACGGGCCGCACGGTTCGACCGGATGCGCGAAAGGCTTCCAGAGTGCGGGTCACGTGTCCATCCTGAACGCCATAGCCGATGCCGTGGGCGTGCGGGTGGCTACGCTTCCCGTCACTCCGGAAAAATTGAAAGCCGCCATGACCGCCAAGGCCGCCGGCGTCCCCTACGGCCAGGAGCCTTGGGATCTCGGCTGTTCGCTTTACGAGCGGCTTGCCTTTCTGAAGGCACGCCATGCCGGAAAGGGCAAGGGATAGGTAAAGCCGCGCCCGTAAGGAAGCCGGGAACGCCGTCAGGCTCACGCGCGATGGCCTTCGGCCTGTTCGAGCGTGGCATACCCGTACTGCTGCACCTGATTGAGGAGATTCAGCGCCGCGCCGTTCACGCCATCCTGTTGTTGCCGCAAGGTAAGTTCATGCAGGAGCGTGATCGTGCGCGCTGAATACGTCTTCAATTCTCCCCGCAGGTACGTTTCAAAGGACGTTTCCCCGGTGGAGTCTTCGCTGGTGCGCAGCGGGCGGCCCTTGCCGCTCAGACGGGGATAACGGTCGAACAGCTCGGCTTTCCATCCCACGTTGATCGCGACGATTTCTTCTATCTTCTGCAAGGTTTCCTTGTCGACGGGCGGAAGGGATGCCGCCAGCTTCCGGTATTCTTCGGGGAAAGTGGATTCCATCATCCGAGCGTATTTCTCGGTCATGATGTTTCTGCCTTCCCGCGTGGTGGCTTTCAGATCCTCCAGATAGCTGGCAAGCAGCTCATCGGACCATGTGGCGGCCTGGCTCTTCCGCATGATTTTGAAGGTGTCGGGCCGCATCTGGCAGGAGGCCGGGCCTCCCACATTCGAAACATGAGAAAACATGTCCCATTCCAGCTTGATGATTTCGGACATCAGTTCGTCGCGCATCTTTTTTCTCCATGTTTATCAATAACGCTACAAGGTATGGCTGTCTGCTGGGTACGCTGCCTTTCACCGGATAGATAAAACCGGCAAGCGATCGACGGCGGCGCAAGGCTGTTGGGCTTTTACGGCTGAACGGATACGGCGCCGTGCCTGCCTTTTCCTTTTGCGGAGAGAACCGGCGGAGCCAAAACGCCGTTCGGTATCCTCCACTCAAACAAAGATCCCGTCAGGCCGTCTTGTTGTCCCAATCCTTTTCCCGCAGCGTCCCGGTTTGGAAGTAGACGGAAACCAGCTCAATGAATTCGTGGAAATCTCCGTTTTCTTTGGCGAGGCGATCAATGGATTGCCAGTCGGCATCCGGCTTTTTCTGTGCGGGGAGCAGGATTTCGCTTTCCGACGGATTTTCGGGATCGAGCAGGATAACCCCGATGCCGTGCAGGGCTGAAAGCATCCTGAGCTCCTGTTCCACCCGGTCGTCGGCGATGGCCGTGGCGACGAGATACCCCTCGTGCGCCCAAGACGAGTTGCTGACGGCCTGAAAGAAGCATTTTCTGATATTGGCGACGGTGAGCGTTTTTTTGACTTCAAACGACCAGAGCCGGACGCAGGTGCTACCGCTGGCGTGCCCGCAGGCTTTGACGTGTTTCCCCCATGCCTTGTCCACCGGCTCCATCGCCACGATGTCGGGGTGGAGCCACTGGTTGCCGCCGTTTCCCCGCGTATTGTGGGAGCGGCCTTCCCGGATGCGCATGGAGTAGAGGTGCAGCTCCGACCAGAGATAACTGGTGAGAAGCGGGTAAAGCTCCTGTTCCAGCAGGGCCCGTTCTTCACAGGCGCAGATCTCCTCATCGCGTTCACAGGTTTCACCTTGGGCCGTATCCAGCGCCTCCTGCGTCTCTTCCAATGGAATGCAGTAGCGGCGGGGCTTGGGCCTGTCCTGCCATACGAGTGTGGGACGGAGCCTTTTGAGCGTGTCTTTCTGTGATCCGATTTCCGCAATGATTTGCGAAAGAAATGCCTTGTCATCCGCAAAACGGGGATTGTTGCGCTTTTTGGCGTAGTCGGAAGCGTACTGCTGCACGATGGCTTCGGCAATCTGCCGGGCCGTAAAGCTCCCGCCCCGATGTTTTTCGAGAAAAGCAATGATCTTTTGGGATTGAGAAAGCGCCATGGTCACCCCCTGTTCAGTTGAGAACCCATTGTAGGCGGGGGGAAAGGCCATGTCCAGCTTGCGCGGGCCTTTGGGAGCCTGCTGGGGATCGGGGCGGCTTCCGCCGCCGGGCAAAAACGAAAGCCCCGCACAGTACGGGGCTTTCCGCTGTTTCAGGCTGGTCCGCCGTACGCTAACCGTTCATGAGCGTGGGGAGATAGGTTGCCAGCGGGGGAACAGGACAATCAGGAGAAGGCAGACGAACAGGGCGATGACGAAAGGAACGGCGGAGCGGTACATGGTGCCGAGCGTCACGCCCGCCACTTCCTTCATGACGAAGAGGCTGATGCCGAAAGGCGGCGTGATGGAGGCCATGTTGTCCAGAACCGTGATGATGACGCCGAACCAGATCAGATCCCAGCCGAAAACCTTCGCAATGGGCACGAAGATCGGCACGCAGATGAGCAGCAGCGGCATGGACGGCAGGAAACAGCCGAGGATGCAGAAGGTCATGACGATGGCGAACAGGACCAGCATGGGGGCGACGTCCAGCACGAAGGGCGGCCCGTTCCCCTCGGTGAGTTCCCGGTGCGTCCCCTGGATGAGCAGGTAGCGCGGGCCGATTTCCATCAAGGGGTGGTACTTGCCCATATAGCGCGGGCCGAGGGCGTTGATGCCCTTCGCGCCGCTGCTGGTGATGCCGTTCATGCCGGGGCAGCCCCATCCTGCAAAGCGAGTGGATGAGGTTGAGCAGCAAATCCGGATGGGCGGCGGCGAACGCGCGATCCGTCAGCAGCCCGGCGTCGAAAATCGCGGCTTCCACCCGTTCCGTGCAGGTCACCACGGTATTCTTGATGTCCCCGGCGATGATGGTCGGCACGTTCATGAGCGTGCCCGCCCCGGCGTACAGGATCGTCCGTTCCTCGCCGTTGGCTCCGACATAGGCCAGCCGCACGGTCCCCGAAAGGATATAGTAGAAATAGGGCGATTCCGTATTTGAAACGTCGATGGTGTGCCGCTTGGGGAAGACGCGCCGGGAGGCGAGGTGCAGCACCTGTTCCCACGGCGTATTCAAATCGCTTACGCGCGAAGACTTCATCAACATGGCCTGCTCGTGATTCATGGACCCCCTCCCCGCCGCCCGAAACGGCGTCAGGTAAAATGTGCCGGAACTCGGACGCTTCGGCAATACTTTTGCGCATCTTGCGGAGAAGTATCCTTTGTTCGGTATCGTTGAATCGTTATCCTCGTTGGATGGCAAGGCGCACGGAGGCCTCTTTCTTCGCTTCATACGGATGACATCAAAAAAATGGCAGGCAGCACCGAGGGAAATGTCGGTGCCGCCTGCGCGGAAAAGGGAACTGAAGGGGGCTACCGCAGCCACGTCCCGTCAAGCAGTTCCTTGGCATCGCGGGTGAGCGGGAAGACGTCGCGCCGCCCGATGTGCTTCACGTCGAATTTTCTGTTCAGGGCGGCGAAGTGGCGCAGCCCGTAGGCGATGCGGTTCAGGTAGGAATATACCCCGACGGCCCCGGTGGAGAACCCGTCCGCCGCGCTGCCGTAGAGCCCCCGCAGCTCGGGAAGATCGCTGAACAGCTCTTCCTTCGTCGTGCCGAAACGGGCGAGTTCCGGGGGGACTTTGCCCGCCTCAATGAGATCCCCGATCTTTTTGGCGCTCATGGCCGCCGCCATGCTGGACCGGCACAGGCCCACGGCGGAGATGTAGGGTGCGCCGAGGGCCAGCGCCTTGTACACCTGATCCTCGGTCGCAAAGCCCCCCGTGATCGCCACATGCGGGAGCTCCATGCCTTCCGCGGCCAGCTTGTCGAGAATGCCGTAAAGGATGCTTTCCATGACGACCGTGGGGAGGCACCATTCGTTCATCATCTTGCAGGGGCTGTAGCCGGAGCCGCCGCCCGCGCCGTCGAAGGTGACCATATCCACTTGCGCCTTGGAAGCCAGCCGGAGGACATGCTCCAGATCCTCTGGATCGAAGCCCGCCATCTTGAAATACACGTTGGCCATGCCCATGTCGCGGAGTTGCGCGATGCGGCCGATCAGATAGTCGTCGCTCCAGATCGGCAGACGGCCGTAGACGTGGAAGGCGGGGCACGCCTTGCGGCCATAGGCTTCCTGTACGCCGGGATCCCGCGGATCGGGCAGGACAAGGAAACCCTGTTCGCACTTCTTCAGCGCCTCTTCGAGCGTGGGGACGAGGTTCGCGGGCTGCGTGCCCTTGGCGGACTGCCCGAACTTGAATTCGATGGCCTTGGCCCCGCATTCCCGGATGGCGTACTCCGGCACGCCCTGCGCGTCGTCGTCATAGTTGGCCTGAAGGATAATCTGCCCGTATCCCCGGTCATACTTGTTGAAGGCGTCCAGCATTTCCCGGAGCTTCGGGGCGTGGACGACCTTGCCGTTTTCGTAGGCGAGCGTCGGGTCCTTGCTCACGGCCCCTTCGCCGATGACCGCGTTGACGCCCGCCATGGCCGCGCCGCCGAAGTAGTCGGGCCAGTTGAGCTTGATGAGCGCGGGCAGGATGATCGGCAGCGCCAGCTTTACGGGGTTGAGGGTGCCGATCTCCCGTTCGAGCCCCACATGGTAGATGGTGGCGCGATCGGCGTCCAGCGGAGCCCCCATTGCCCCGAAGGATCTGCCGTTGATGTTGAAATGGGAATAATCGACGGGATAGACCTTTTCCGAGGCGATCTGGTTTTCCCCCGTGGTGGTGGGATATACGGTCTCCATGCCCCGGACGGCGGACAGGCCGATCTCGCAGCTGCCGATGCAGTCGGCGGTGCACATGGCGCACATGCCGGAAAAAGAACAGACATGGGACGGATCGCGCATTTTCGTGCGGTTGAACACGGAGCCGAGCGTGGGGCTGTACGACATGGACGTTTCCTCCTTGAAGAACGAAAAAACGGCGCGGCCCGTCCCCCGCGATGGGAAACGGCCGCGCCGTCGGTGGCATGGTCAGTCGCGTATGGTCTTGCCGGGACGCGCGCCCGTATGGACGCCGTGATCGACGGCGATCTCGCCGTTGACGAGCACGTAATCGATGCCTTCCGGGTAGTCACGCGGATTTTCAAACGTATTCACATCGCGGATGCGGTTTTCGCCGAACACCACCATGTCCGCATCCATGCCGGGCATGATGAAGCCCTTGCGCTTCATGCGGAGTTTGAGCGCCGTGCTGGAGGTCATCTTGCGCACGGCCTCCTCAAGGGTGAGCAGGCGCTTTTCCCGCACGTAACGGGCGATGAACCGGGGGAAGGCCGCATAGGTACGCGGATGCGGCTTGCCGCCGCTCAGCAGGCCGTCGGTGATCAGACACATGGTCGGGTGCTTCATGCCTTCCATTACATCCTCTTCATACATGCCGTGCCCAAGCAGGCCCACGGCAAGGTTTTCCTCGATCAGCAGATCCAGCACCGCGTCCTCGGGCGACTTGCCGAGGGCCTCGCCAAGGGCCACGGCGCTTTTGCCTTCGCACCAGAGGTTCTTTTCGCTGGCGACCGAGGAGACGTAGATGTTCTCCCAGCCCATGACCTGCGAGAAATTTTCCCAGCCTTCGGTGGTGAGCATGTCCTTTTTGACCTGTTCGCGTTCCTCCGCCAAGGCTTTGAGCAGGCCGTCCGTCCCCCGGCTGTGGTACCACGGCGGAACGACGACGTGCATGAACGTGCTGTTGGCCGTATACGGATACTGGGCGATGCCGATGTCGATGCCTTCCCCGCGGGCCCGGTCGATGGTGTCGAGATGCCTGCGGGCGTTCCCCCAGTTCCTGCGCCCCCGCAGCTTGAAATGGGTCACCAGAATACGGATGCCGGTTTCGCGCCCGATGTGGATGACCTCTTCCAATGCCTCGGCCATGTGGTCGGCCTCATTGCGCATATGCACGTCGAGGATGCCGTCGTAGCGGGCCGCGACTTTGGCGAGCGCGACGAGTTCTTCCGTGGACTGGTACTTGTTGGGCGTGTAGATGAGCCCCGCCGAAATGCCGCGCGCGCCTTCCTCCATGCACCGGGCCACGCTTTCTTCCATAAGGCGCAGTTCTTCGGCGGTGGGCGGCCTGTCCTCCATGCCCATGACGTCGAGGCGCACGGTGCCGAGCCCCACATAGGAACTCAGGTTGACGCTCGGCTTCGCGGCGTCGAGCGTATTGAGATAGGAGGCGAACCCGTTCCAGCCCCACGGTTTCTGGGCTACGCCGTCGAGCCCGGAAATGCTCGTGCTCCACGGCTCCTTGTTCTTGTCGCTGATGGGGGCCACCGACATGCTGTCGAGGCCTACGTTCTCTGTGGTAATCCCTTGCATGATTTTGGGCAAGGCCAACGGCTCATCTATTATCCTCAAATCCGAATGGCTGTGGCTGTCGATGAAGCCGGGGCACAGGATGTTGCCTCCGATGTCGAGCACCGTCCGGGCTTCGGGCATATCGTGGGCCGAACCCACGGCCACGATGCGCCCGTCGCGCACGCCGACGCAGCCTTTGCGCCAGGGGTTGCCCGTCCCGTCCACGATGCGGGCGTTGGTCAAGAGCAGATCCAGCATGAACGCCTCTCCTTGTCAGCCGAGCACGATGCGGCGCGCCAGCTCGTCGTCTTGTTCCGTGATGAAGGGGATGCCCGTTTCCTGAGCCGTTTCGCGGTTGGCGGCGCAGATGTCCGTGCGGTCGATGTGCTCGACGCCGAACTTGCGGGCCCCGGCCATGTGGTGCTGGAGCCCCGCGCCGAGCCGGTCGCACATCGTCCACATGGCGATGGCTCCGTAAGGGATATGCGCCATTTCGTCGGCTCCGAGGCGTTCCTTGAGGGCATGGTATCCGGCGAAGATGGTTTCGGGCGTATCGCCGATGTCGAGGACCGTCTTCGGAAGCGCCGACCACGCGCCGTGGACGCGTTCCCGGCGTTCGGGGTGCAGGGCCCCTTCGATGTTGCAGCCGAGGAAGGCCGGGATCATGAACGAGCGCGACATGCACACAGCCTTGACGTAGGGGGCGCCGAGGGCCAGCGCCTTGAACGCTTGGCTCGGCTTGGCGAGCCCGCCGCCCACGGCGAGATCGACCACCTTCTTCCCGGCGGCGGCCCGCAGGAAGGCGTAGTCATGCGCTTTGGCGTGCAGCAGGACGGAGGGGACACCCCAGTTGTCCAGCATGTCGTTGGGGCTCATGCCCGTTCCGCCGCCGGAGCCGTCGATGGTCAGGAGTTCGAAATCCAGCTCGGAGGCCACCCGTATCGCCAGCGCCAGATCGGGCATCCCGAACGCCCCGGTCTTCAGCGCCAGCCGTGCCGCGCCGTTGGCCCGGAGCTGTTCCGCCTTGGCCGCGACTTCGGCGAGCACTTCCTCGGGCGTGGACAGGGCGGGATACGTGAGGCCGGTATAGCGGGTGAAGTGTTTGACGCGCCCGGCGCGGAAGGCCTCCTGTACGGCCGGATCCTCGGGATCGGGGCGCAGGCAGTAGCTGCGGCTCTTCATGAACCGAGCGTAGTCGAGATCGCGGATCAGCCCTTCGCCGTTGATGGGCTTGGCGCCTTGCCCCCATTTGATTTCGACGCACACGAAGTCGCCGTACTTGCGGGCGACGTAATCAGCCACGCCGTTGTAGGCGTCGTTGGCGTTGAGCTGGACGAACAGCGCGCCCTTGCCATTGTAATAGCGCCTGTACACGGCGATGCGGCGGTCCAGATCGGGCAGGGCGCGGATGGAGCCGTCGGGATTGAATTCGGTCTTGTTGTCCCCGCCGCCCACATTTTCCCCGATGACCAGCGGGATGCCGCACAGGGCCGCGCCCACGGCGAAGCTGTCCCAGTACTTGTCGACCACGGGATTGCGGCTCAGCGCGCCGATGAGGAACGGATAGTCGCAAGGGTACTTGGCGTTGGAGCCCACGGCCGTCGTCAGATCGGCGTCGCAATAGGCCGCGTCGCCCGTGCGGGCCTTTTCCGGGTCGAGCCCGGCCCCGCCGAAGACGCGGCCCCGGATGCGCAGGGCATTGTAGGAAACGCCCACATGCGTGGTGTTTTCGGTCCCGATGGTGGCGTTGCCGTAGTCGCGGGGCACCAGCGTCCTGCGCCCCAGAAGCGAACTCAGCCACGTTTCGCAGCGGCCCTGACAGTCCGTGCGGCAGAAGTTGCACAGCCCGGATTCGCAGGGCGTGCCGCGGTTGACCGCACCGATTTTTTCGTTGTTTTTGGAAGTAAGGCTCATGCAAGGCTCCTTATCGTAAAAGCGGTTAGGCGAAATGGCGGCGCATGGCGAACAGCGCCGGGAGTCCGCCTGTATGCAGATAGACGACATGCTGGTCCGCCGTGAACGCGCCCTTGCGGATCGCGTCGAGCAGGCCCGCCATGCTCTTTCCGGTATAGTTGGGATCAAGGATGACGCCTTCGCTCTGGGCGACGAGGCGCACGGCCTCGATCATGCCGGGATAGGGCCGGGAATAGCCCGGCCCCACGAAATCGCAGGAGAGGCGCAGCAGCCTTTCCCCGCATCTTCCGGGCAGGGAAAGCGAAGCCCAGCACTCCTCGGCGTGTTCCATGATGCGTTCACGGGCCTGCACCGGGTAGTCCGTGCCGAAGGTGTCGAAGGCGTAGAGGGGGATGTCCGGCCCGCCCGAAAGGGCAAGGGCGTGCGCACCGGCGAGGAACCCCGCCGTGGTGCCCGAACTGCCCACGGTGACGGCAATGGCGTTCGGCGTGAAGCCGCTGGCTTGCGCCTGGTCGAGCAGCTCGAAAAAGCAACGCAGGGAACCGAGCGCCCCTTCCGCCGTGGAGGAGCCGCGGGGGATGATGTAGGGATGCCGCCCTTCGGCCCTTAGCTTCTCGGCCCGGCGGCGCATGGCCGCGTCCCGGTCGGCTCCCGGCGGTACGAGGTGCACCTGAGCCCCTAAAATGCGGCAGAGCAGGATGTTCCCGGTTTCCTGATCGTCCTCGGAGAGCGGGGGATCGGTCCGCCCGAGGAACAGCTCGCAGGGGATGCCGAGGTGTGCGGCTGAGGCCGCCGTCTGTACGACCTGATTGGACTGTACCTCACCCGTGTTCAGCAGCACGTCGGCACCTTCCGCGCGGGCCTTGGCGAGCACGTGCTCCAGTTTGCGTATCTTGTTCCCTCCCGCGCCGAGGGGGGTCATGTCCTCGCGTTTGATCCAGAGCCGGGGGCATTCGATCCCTTGGGCGGAGAGACGGGCCCGCAGCCCGTCCATCGGCATGAACGGCGTGGGCCATACGCCGAGCGGGATGCGCGGGGCCTCTTCAAGCCGTGTTCTCAATTCCATTATGTCCATACGAGATATCCTTTGGGCGGAGCGTCAAAACAGAAGCCCCGTAGGGGTCTGTACTTCCATGATCAGCGAGAAACAGCCGTACTCGACGGCGATGAGGAGCAGCGAATAGGCCAGTACCGAACCGATGCCCCGCAAGTCGGCCTTGCGCCCGGAGAGCCAGAACGTGCCGTAGGCGGTCATGGCGACGATGCAGAGGAACGTGGCGGCGTAGAAGCCGAGCGGTTCGATGAGCAGATAGCCGACGCCCATGAGCCCGAGGTACAGGCAGATGCTCCAGTAGCAGCCCGGACGCACGGTTTCCGGCTTCCGCGCCGTGCCGGAAAAGATCTGCATCAGCATGATGAAGATCCCCAGGCCGACGATGGAGGCGTACACGGCCTGCGGGAAATAGCCGGAAATGCCTTCGATGGCGTAGGATTGGCGCAGGAGGACAGCCCCGCCGACGGTGATCGCAAGGACGACCCAAAAGTCGTAGCGGCGCAGGCACGCTCCGGACGGGCGCAGGCTGGAGAGGGCGATGCCCTTGCCCTGCTTGCGGTGGTTCAGCCAGAGCGGGATGACGATGGCGAGGATGCACGCGACCATGAATACGGCGGCGAGGGGCGAGAAGACCAGCAGATCGGCGAGCGAGTCCTCCGCCTGCGTGCGGTAGAGGGTCACGATGAGGTTTTCTTCGATGATCCGCCCGAGCACCAGCCCGAGGGCGATGCCTGCGGGCATGATCTTCGCCTTGAGCAGCAGATAGGCGATGCCGCCCGACAGGATCATGAGCAGGACGTCGAACATGCTGTTGCGCAGGGCATAGGCCCCGAGGAACGAGATGGAGATGACAGCCGGGATGATCAGCAGCTTGGGCACATCGAGGATACGCGTGCACACGCGGACCAGCAGGTAGCCGATGAGCAGCATCCCGATGTTGGCGATGATCATGCTCACGATGAAGGCGTAGGCGATCTCGGGGTTCTTTTCCATGAGCTGCGGGCCGGGCGTCAGCCCCTGCGCCATGAGCCCGCCGGCGAGGACGGCGGCCGCCGCGCTGCCGGGGATGCCGAGGGAGAGCAGGGGGACCAGCGAACCGCCCACGCTCGCGTTGTTGGCGCTTTCCGGCACGAGGATGCCTTCCACGGCGCCCTTGCCGTAGCGGTCGGGGTCCTTGTCCCACCGCTTGGCCTCATTGTAGGAGACGAGCGCGGCCACGCTGCCCCCCGCACCGGGGAGCGCGCCGATGAAGGTCCCGATGGCCGAGGCCACGGAGAGCAGCTTCAAATGTCTGAGGATATCGGTGACGGCGAGCTTGAAGGCGTGCGCCTGCCGCTCCATCTTGACGATATACTTCTCGTCGGATTCCAGCATGACGAACATTTGGGATAGCGAGAACAGGCCGATCATGAGGGCGACCATGTCGAGGCCCTGAACCAGATCGAAACAGCCGAAGGTGAACCGGGGCATACCCATCACAGGGTCAAGGCCCACCGTGCACAGGGCCAGCCCGATGGCTCCGCCGAGCAGCCCCTTGGCGATATTGCCGGGGAACATCGCCGCCAGCGTGGACAGGCCGAACAGTCCCATCCAGAAAAAGGCCTCGGAGCCGAACTTCAGGGCCATGACGGACAGCGGCTCAAAGAACAGCATGAGTACGACGGTCCCGAAAATGCCGCCGAGGACCGAAGCGATCAGGGCGATGTAACAAGCTTCCTCGGCCCTGCCCTGCATGACCAGCGGATAGCCGTCCAGCGAGGTGGCGATGGACCCCGGCGTTCCCGGCGTATTGATGAGGATGGCGGCGTTGGCCCCGCCGTACATGGCCCCGCAGAACACGCCGCCGAGCCCGATAAGCGCCATGTCCGGGGGCATGGAAAAGGTGAAGGGGACAAACAGGGCCACGGCCGTTACGGTGGTGATGCCGGGAAGCATACCGCCGACGATGCCGACGACGAGCCCGATGAACATCACCAGCAGATTCATGGGGAGCACGGCGCTCGCCGCGCCCCGCACAATATACTCAAGCATGGAAGGGACTGCATCCATGGGACGTCTCTCAGGAAAGAAGGTGGATCCGGAAGCGGCCCAAAGCCGCTCCGCCGGGCTGGCTACTTGCTCTGCGTCTTCTGATAGAACTCGACCATGGCGCGGCCTTCCTTTTCGTACTCTTCAAACATCTTGCGCAATTCTTCGCCGGACTTCCATGCGACCACGGTTCCTGCGTTTTCATAGCGCGCGATCACTTCAGGGTTGGAAAGGATGGTCTTGAAGGTGTCTTCGAGGATCGTGCGCTTTTCGGCGGGCACGCCCTTGGGAGCGGCGATGTAGCGGCCCACGGCGCTGTTGATGTCGTACCCCACCTCCTTCATGGTGGGCGCGCCGGGGAAGCGCTTGCTGCGTTCGGGCGCGAACACGGCGAGTATCTTCATCTTGCTGATGGAGCCGGAAACACCCCCGGAAGGGACGATGGCGGCGTCGACCTGTCCGCCGAGGAGCGCGGGAGCGACCTTGCCCGCGCCGTCGATGGGCACATGGTTGAAAGGCACGCCGTCGGCCTTCAGGCGCAGGGCGGGGATATGCGTGGGGCCCATGATTTCGCAGATGCCGAGGTTGATCCTGCCGGGCTCGGACTTGGCGCGCTCAATGAGTTCCTTGGCGCTGGAAACGGGGCTGTCGGCGCGGACGGCCAGATAGACTTCCTCAAGGCAGAGCAGGGAGATGAAATCGAAACTGTCCAACGTGTACCCGGCGCGGCCGGTGATGATGTCGAGCATGAGCAGGGGATAGGAGTGGATGCCGATGGTGTACCCGTCCGGCTTTTGGCGGCTGAGCTCCACCATGCCGATGAGCCCGGTGCCGCCGGGTTTGTAGATGAAGGAAAGGGGCTGGCCGACCACTTCCTTGAAATCCTTTTCGAGAAGGCGGGCGCCTTGCTCTCCGCCGCCTCCCGGATTGAAGGGGACGATGATCTTGATGCTCTTGTCCGGATAGGTTCCGGCATGGGCGAAGGCCGTCAGGGAAAGGGCCACGAAAACCGTCAGCAGGAAGGCAAAACAACGCTTCATGGGGAGGCTCCTTTGACTGGTTTGAGCCGTACGCGCAACGGGTTGCGTTCGGCGGCGGTATCCTGTTCCCTTTTGAACAAGCAGAAAACGTGCCAAGGCCCTCCCGGGAACCGATTGCATGATATATTGTATGTTTATGAGTTTATTGACAATCAGATAGTCTGGCGTGTAGATCCATAATTGAGCAAATAATGCTCAATTTTGAGCATCATTTCCCCGTACCCCTTCAAATCAAAGGCCGTTTTTGCCATGCAGGAGCCGAATGTGAAACAGGAATACCGGATTGCGGCGCTTGTCCATTCCAAGCTCGTCGCCGATATCGTATACCGGGAAACGCTGCTTCTCGGGTGGAACATATCCATTGAGGTGACCAGCTACGAGACGGCGCTCGAAGACGCACGGCGCCTGTTCGAAGAGGGATACGAAGTCCTGCTGTGCCACGGCGGGTTCCGTGAGGCCGTCTTCAAAAAATTCGGACGCCGCACGGTCTTCGTCGAGCGTTCGGAGATCGACATCATCAAAGGCTTGAGCCGGGCCAGGAAGCTTTCGGATACGGTGGCCCTCACCGCGCACATCAACGAGGCCCGCGACATCGAGTTCATGGAATCCCTGCTTGGTATGCGCATTATCCCGGTCCGTTACGACACTAAGGAAGAACTCGAGGAACGGATCAGGGAAACGATGGCGCGCGGCGTTCGGGTTTTCGTGGGCGGGGGCGGGACGGCGCGGATCGTCAGCCGCCTCGGCGGGCAGATTTTTCTGGACGAGCCGCAGCCCGTGAATATCCGCAACGCGGTGAGCCGGGCCATTACCATAGCCGAAAACATGCGCATGGAGCAGACGAACCGCTCCAACATCCAGGCCATGCTTCACTACTCGAAAGAGGGCGTGATCTGCCTCAGTGCACAGCGGGACATCGTTTTCCACAATGCGCAGGCGCTCAAGCTGTTGCGCGTGGAGGCCCCGCATGAGCTTGCCCGCTTCTTCCCGCCGCTCTTTCTCGATGAAGTGCTGGAACACTCTTCCCCGTTCATAGACCGGGTGGTAACCATCAACGGCAGGCAGCTGCTCATCAACACGTTCCCGCTGGCCATGTCGTCGTCGACGACGGGCGCGGTCTGCTTCATCCATGATGTGCAGAACCTCCAGAAAATCAACCGGAAGATCGACACGGATCTCCATTCACGCGGGCTCGTGGCCAACTACACGGCACGGGACATCATCGGCAAGTCGGTCAGCGTCGTGAAGCTGAAAGAAAACATCGCCCGCTACGCGCCCACGGACATCTCGGTCTACATCCACGGCGAAACGGGCACCGGCAAGGAGCTTGTCGCACACGCCCTGCACGCCGCCAGCAAACGGGCCAAGCAGCCTTTTGTGGTGGTCAACTGCGCGGCCCTGCCGGACCCGCTGCTGGAAAGCGAACTGTTCGGCTATGAGGAGGGGGCTTTTACCGGGGCCAAGCGCGGCGGCAAAGCGGGGCTTTTCGAACTGGCGAACGGCGGCACCCTCTTTTTTGACGAGATCGGGGACATGAGCCATGCCGTGCAGCTCCGCCTCCTGCGCGTGCTGGATGCAAAGGAAGTCATGCACGTAGGGGGCGATCGCTTCATTCCCGTCAACGTGCGGGTCATCTGCGCCTCGCACAAGCAGCTGCTGGATCTGGTCAAGGTGGGCTCGTTCAGGCTGGATCTGTATTTCCGTCTGGCGGGCGTCTGCCTTGAAGTCGCCCCCCTGCGGGATCGTTTGGAAGACGTGCCGCTCCTCATCGCCAACGTCCTCAAACGGTATGGGAAAAACGCCTCCGTTGTCACCCCGGCCATTCTGGATGCCATCCGGCGCTATTCCTGGCCGGGGAACATCCGCGAACTCATGTCGGTCATGGAAAGCTACCTTGTCCTGCTCGGGGACAACAGTTCCAGCCTCGCCTGTTTTGAGGAGATATTCCGCCATCGCAACCAGTTCTTCGACAAGGCCCCGCAGGGGGGGACGCTGGGGGAACAGCTTGCCGCGCACCGTCTGGAGATTGTCCGCAAGGAGATGCGGCGCTGTGCGGGCGACCGCAGAAAAGCGGCCAGGGCTTTGGGAATCAGTTACAGCAGCCTGAGGCGGGTTCTCGAAGCGGACGCCGCGAAGGACGTATCCGTTCAGGATTGAAGCCGGAGGGGTATCGGGAGGCTGCCATTCGGGCGCCACGGACGCAGGCCTCTCAGCTCCACCGGGTTGTTTACGTTTCCCAAACGACAATGAAAATACAGGAGGCCGTCCCATCACAGGAACGGCCTCTTCCGTTCCTCGAATCGGGCGGGCCATGCCGGTTGGTCCCGCCGAAAGCCCGCGCGCCTACAAGACCATCGGGCCGACGAGCCAGCACAGGCCGAAGGTGATCACCGTGACGATGGTCGTATTGAGGAATCCGCTGATGATGAAGTCCTTCGGCTGCGCGTAGCCTTCGCTTCCCGCGATGACCGCCGCGACGGGGACGGAGGAGAAGGGGAACATGGTGGTCAGGTTGCTGACGAAGCCGACGGAGATGCATGCGAGCAGGGGATCGAATCCGTAAATCCCGGCAAGGCCCGCCGTAATGGGCAGCATGAGCGGGATGACCGCCAGGCTCATGATGATCTGTGAGAAGAACCCGGTGATGAAGACCAGTGCGAACCAGACCAGCAAGCCGTGGATGTCGCCCAGAAGCATCTGGATGCACTGGGCCATCCACTTGTCCACGCCGCCCTTGAGGAGCACCTGCCCAAAGGCGATGGCCCCGATCTGCAGCACGATGATGCCCCACCCGATGTTGCGGACGGCCTGATCCCAGTTCATGGCGAAGATGAGCCTGCCGGATTCGCGGTCCCGGCGGATGGGCACGAGGAAGGCGGAAGCGCCCATGAGCACGGCGATCACCGGGGCTGTCATCATCCGCGCTTCCTCTTTCAGCCCGAGCGCGGAAAAAATCTGCGGCCCGGAGCACCAGAGCGCCAGCGCGACCACCATGATCCAGATGGCGGCGTGCTCGTGGGCCGAGACCGGGCCAAGGGCCTCAATCTTCTTCTTGAGGTAGTCTTCCGGCATGGAAAAGCCTTTCCCGGTCTTGCCCACGGGGAACAGGAGCGCCGTGATGGCGAAACAGGCGAACAGGGTGACGAAAACCAGGGGCATACCGAGGGCCGACCATTCCCAGAACGTGATGTCGTGCCCGAGGACGGTCGCCACGATGGCGATGACCACGATGTTCGGCGCGCCTCCGAGGGGCGTTCCCACGCCGCCGAGGGCCGGTGCGATGGCCGAGAGCGTGCACAGGGAACGCATCATGTTGTTGTCGGGCGCGAGGTTGCAGGACTTCCCGATGGCTACAGCAATGGAAATGAACAGGATGGTCAGGGGGATGTTGGGGGCTATGGCCGACATGACGCCCGCCCCGAAAGTGAAGATGAGGACCATACGGACGGGGTTGCCCCTGACGAAGGGCAGGTTGAAGCACCAGTAGGCATAGCGCTCGATCAGGTTGCTTTCCTTCCAGACGCCCACGATGATGGTCGCGCCGAAGATCAGCATCATAGCCGGATGCCCGATGGTGGCGAAAACCTTGTCCGGGGCCATGACGCCGAGGAAACCGAAGATCGGAACGGCCATGAGCGAGGTGACCGGCAGCGGCAAGACTTCCGTCATCCACCAGAGCATGAGCCAGGCGCACCCGGCGAGGCAGACCATGCCGTCGGGGTTCATCCCCTCAAGCGGGGGAAGGTCTTTCAGAGAGAAGCAGAGAAGCGGGCCAAGGGCGAAGAAGGCGATCTGCCTACAGAGTGCGGGAGTGGCTGGGGCGGACATGGCGGCTCCAAGGGTATGATTGCGGAGGGGCGGGAAGGCTCGGCGCGGGGGAGGCTTTTGCCGTGCGGGGAACGCCGCCGGGGCGTTCCCCGCTTTTTCGGAGCTAGCGGGAAACCGGCTGGCGGATGGGGCGCCAGCCGGCGACGACCTCATCGCCTTCAAGGCCCACGGTGAGGAACTTGTCCGCAAGGAGCGGGTTGGTGAAGGGGAAGTCGGAACGGACATGGTTGGCGCGGGTTTCCTGCCTCGCCAGCGCGGCGTTCATGATCGCTTCGCCGCAGTCCATGAGATCGAGCACTTCGGCGGCCCGCATGAGCGTATGCGAACACGTCGCGCCCATCTGCCGTTCCGCGGAATGGCGGAGCTGCTTCAGGTAATCCCGTCCGGCGTTGAGCAGCGTTTCGGAACGCACCTTGGCTGGCCCGGCGGGGGCGTAGTCGCTCATGATTTGTTGCAGGGCCATGTTCGCGTCCTTCCAGTCCGCGCCTTCGGGGCGATCCATGAACGAGGAAAGCAGCTCCATGCGCTTCCTGATGGATTCGGTTTCCTCGGCGGGCTGGAAATCGACCGTGGCGGCCTGTGCCGCGGCGGCCATTCCGCCTTCCCATCCGAGATAGGCCGCCAGCGCGATGCCACAGCCGCCGTTGCCCACGAGATCGCCCGCCGCGAAAAGGCCGGGTACGGAAGTTTCGCCCTCGTCGGAAACGTCGAGCCCGCGCCCGTGGAGGATCGGCTCGTAGCGCATGAATTCCACGCCGTGCTTCTGCGGATCGATCCCTTCCTTTTCCATGTAGGTGAGCAGGGCGGTCAGGCCTTCGCCGGTCATGGCCCAGCGCATGTACGCCATTTGCTCGTCTGTGGCGTCGGAGCAATCCATGTAGGCGGGGCCGGTGCCCTTGCGCATCACGTCTTCAAAGACGGAATTCCAGATGTCGCTGGTCACGTCCCCGTACTGCGGATCGGACTTGGTGGCGAAGGGGCCGATGGGCTTGCCGTCGGGATAGCGGTAGACGCCGATCCACGTCGCCTTGCCGCAGCGCTGCAAATACTTGGGCCCTGCATGGGTGTAGGGGAATTCCATGTTGACCATGCGCGCGCCCACGCGCCAGCCGAGGCCCTGTCCGCCCGCGCAGTTGGGGCAGTGCCCCGTATTGAACATGAAGCCCGGCGTGGACGCGTTCATGTACAGGCGGTGCGTGAGTCCTGTGGCGAGCAGGACGGTTTTGGCCCGGACCGGGACAAAGGCGGGCTGTTCCGTGCTGATGTCCACGGCGAGCGCCCCGGCGATGCGGTCGCCGACGCGGGCAAGTTCCACCACGGGATGATGGTTGTAGAACTTCACGCCGACCGCCTTGGCCTCGCGGACAAGCACCTTCTTCTGGTCGGAGCCGTCATACTTCAGGAACGCGCGGGGCTTGCCGGGCAGGGCGTGCCCCTTGCATTCCCAGTCTCCGGTCGGGCGCATGTTCACGCCCCAAGCATCCCACATCTGCACCAGCTCAAAGCTCTTTTCCAGAAATTTGTGCATGAGGCTCGGTTCCTTGAGCTGGCCCACGAGGCTCTGCATGGTTTCCTTGAATACGGGCTCGATGTCGTCGCCGTGATAGGAAGGGATATAGCAGTTGAAGTGATCGTTGCCGGTCGCGCCGGAACCGCTGCGGCGCGCATGGCACTTTTCCATGATGACGACGTTCTTGCATCCGGCCTTGCCCGCCGCGATGCCCGCCATGAGGCCGCCGATGCCGCCGCCGACGATGAGGAGATCCGCTTCGATTACAGGCTTGACGGGGATCATGACTTGACCTCCTTGGTGGTGAGGGTGGACGCGTCGACATGCATGAGGCCGTACGACAGGGGGATGCGCAGGGAAATAGCCCCGACGGGACAGTCGAGCACGCAAGAGTCGCAATGCCAGCATTCTTCGGGGAACTTGATGCGGGGGAATTTGTCGACGCTGCGGTCAAAGACGAAAAGGTTCGAATTGCAGATTTCGGCACAAGTGCCGCATCCGGTACACTTCTCCCGGTCGATCAGCGGGGGCATAGGAAAACTCCTTTGTGGAATGTTTTGCATATATCGCAGTATGATAACTGCTCTTTACGGATGATTCGATTCTGATAAAGCAATGACCGTGCCGTTATTTTGTATAAAAAAGAACAATAGGTTAAAGAGGGTGCGCCTTCATTTTTATTGTATTTCGCAATAGATAATGTTAGCGAAACGCAATATAAAGGACATTCGCTTCAAAAACAGAGCGTGGGGGGGATATAGGCATGTCAGAACAAAAAGACAGTTCTTTTCAGATGATGGAAGGAAAGGAATCAATGGATTTTTTTGATTCCGGCGGGCTGTCGTGCCGATTGCTCTATCGGACGAGCGGGCTGGACGGCTCGATCCATCTGCTCCTTCAGCTTGTACGGGAAATATTTCCCATTATCAGGCTGAATATTGTGAGCGGTTCCTCTGATCTGCGGGTCTTCGTACCCATTGCGGACACCTTGCCCAACGGCCTGACCCGGGTGCGTGAAGCCGGGAAGGGCCGGAAGAGCTATCCCATCATCGCGCACGGGAGCGATCTTTCGAAGCCGCTCCTCTTGAACGATCTCGAATCGTTCAAGCGGGAAGCGCTGAAGATCGATCCGTCCGTTACCGAGCTGCCGTTCTATTCCCATGCGGCGCTGCTGCGCCTTCCGCTGTTCGCGCGCGGATCGTTCACATTCCTGATCAACTTCTGGTCCAATGAAAAAAACAGTTTCAAAGAAGAGGATATAGAGCCGTTAAGCCGCCTCATCGCCCCGCTTGCGGAGGAGCTTGCCGCCGCCTTTACGGATATCCCGATCGCAGTGGGGGAGGTTCAGGAACGGCTCACGGGCTACGAGCGGATACGGCAGCGCGCGGGGCTGGCCGCCTTGCGGCAGGGTATCGAGAAAGTCGCCCCCACACGGACCACCGTACTCGTGACCGGGGAAACCGGCTCCGGCAAAGAGCTTGTTGCGGAGGCCATCCATGAGCTTTCGGGCAGGAGTGGGGGGCCGCTTGTGCGGGTGAATTGCGGCTCCATCGCTCCCACACTGCTGGAGAGCGAACTTTTCGGCTATGAAAAAGGGGCGTTCACCGGGGCGCAATCCCGGCGGAGCGGCTATTTCGAGTGTGCCAACGGGGGAACCCTCTTTCTCGACGAAATCGGCGAGCTGCCGCTGACGGCGCAGGTACAGCTCCTCAGGGTACTGGATCGCAAGATCATCCAGCGTGTGGGCGATCCGCGCGCCATTCCCGTCGATGTGCGTGTCGTCGCCGCTACGAACCGCGACCTTGAAGAGATGGTGGAGAAGGGGACGTTCCGCCGGGATCTGTATTACCGCCTGTCGGTGTACCCGCTCAGCATTCCGCCGCTCCGAGAGCGCAAGGTGGATATCCTTCCGCTCGTCCGGCACTTCATCGCCGCGAAGACGCAGGAAATGGGCACGACGATGCCCCCAGAGCCCGGCCAGGCCGAACTGGACAAACTGTACGGCTACGACTGGCCCGGCAATGTCAGGGAGCTGGAACACGAAGTGGAGCGGGCGCTTATCGACAGCCGTTCCGGGTCGGTGATGCGCCCCCTTGTTTTTGGCGTAAAGCGGAAACGGCGCAAACCAACGTCGCTCTTTGATGAGCTCGGCTGGCCTACGCTTGCAGAACTGGAAAGGCGCTACCTTGAGGCCGTGCTCGAAAAGACGGATGGAAAACTGACCGGAAAGGGCGGGGCATCAACGCTTCTCGGAATCCATTACACGACGTTGCGGGCGAAGATGAAGCGATAGCCCGGCACGAGAAAAGGGATGACATCCATAGGATGTCATCCCTTTGAATTACGGCTTTAGGGTCAGGACTCGTTATTCTCAAAGAAAGGAAAACAGGGTACGCATGGGACACCTCCGTGCCTCCTGCATACTCTGTTTTCCTTCCCTTACTACGCATTATTACTTAAAATGCGAAGCGAGTAGCCGATAAAGTGCCGTCACATCAATGGGCTTGGCTATATGCCCGTTCATGCCTGCCGCCACAGCGGCAGCTACATCCTCGTTGAAGGCGTTGGCCGTCATGGCAAGAATGGGGATGGAGTTCGCGTCGGGGTGTACCGAAGCGCGAATGGCTCGTGTCGCCTCATAGCCATCCATGACCGGCATCTGCACATCCATCAGAATAATGTCGTATTGCCCGGTTTCCGAGGCCGTAAAAAGAGCTACTCCCTCTGATCCGTTTTCGGCACTTTCGACCGTGGCCCCTGTCATTTCAAGAAACTCTTGGGCGACTTCACGGTTGAATTCATTGTCTTCAACCAGCAGTATATGCTTCCCCGTAAAGTCATAATGCTGATGTGCAGTTTCCGTCTTTGATTCCGGGGGGGCGGAAACTTCTATTTCTCTCTTCGGAGCCGTGCGCCGTGTTAATGAAGTAAGCGTATTGTAAAGATTGGAAGCGAAAAAGGGCTTGGCGATGAATCCGTTAACTCCAATGGCACGGGCCTTTTCTTCTATCGCTCCCCAGTCATAGGCGCTGATAATGATGATAAGAGTTTCCGGCCCGACTTCATTACGGATATGGCGGACGGTTTCCATGCCATCCATGTCCGGCATTTTCCAGTCTATGAAGCATACGTCGTAATCATCACCACTGACATGGGATTCTTGCACAACCTTCACGGCTTCCGCACCGCTGAGCACCCATCGGGTACGAAGTCCCATTTTATCCAGCAACAGGCAGGCGTGCTCGCAGGTATCGTAGTCGTCATCCACTACGAGCACTTTGAGTGGCTCCAGCTCGCCTTTGCCTTTTTCTAACTGCCGTCCGCTCAGGCCAAAGGGGAGTTCCACAGTAAACTCGGTTCCCCTGCCTTCCTCGCTTTTCACGAATATCGTGCCGCCCAGCAAAGAAACAAGATTTTTGGTAATGGCCATGCCGAGCCCAGTACCACCAAATTTTGAAGCGGTGGAGGATGTGGCCTGTTCAAAGGGGGTATAAAGCCGCTTTATGAACTCTTGGCTCATACCAATGCCCGTATCACGGATAACAAAGCGGAACTGCACATTATTGTTCTTTTTGTGGAGCTGGTGTACCTCCAGCCGTATAGAGCCCCCGACCGGGGTGAATTTGAGTGCATTGGACAGAATATTGATAAGAATCTGGTTAAGTCGCAGTGCGTCGCCGAGTAGCTCTTCTTCATCAACCCCGGACAGGGACACTTCAAAATCCAGTCCGCGTTCCAGCGCTTGAGGCTGGATAAGGTTGATAACTCCTTGTAGAGATATTTTAAAATTGAACGGCTCATGAGCAATGGTGAGCTTGCCTCCTTCGATTTTGGACATGTCCAACACGTCATTGATAAGGCCGAGCAGATGGCGTGAGGACAGAGCTATTTTGGTGAGGCAATCCTCCATGCGGGATCGATCGTCAAGCCGGGTCAGGGCAATGACCGTCATACCGATAATGGCGTTCATCGGCGTACGGATTTCATGAGACATGTGGGAGAGGAAATTACTTTTGGCGGTATTTGCGTTGCGGGCATTCTCAAGAGCGTCGCTCAGTGCCTGTCGATAGGCAAATTCCTTAGTTTGATCGAATAATACGATAATGCGCTGGCTCAGAACACCATTTAGGAATATGGGATACACCCGGATATTGAAGCGGCGTCCCTCTTCACCAAGCACGATGTCCCGTTCCTTCATATTTGAGGACGTATCGTCGAGCACTGCGCGCAACCAGTCGCTGTCCTTACACGCTAGAAGAGAATATAATTTTCTGTAATCATGAATAAATTTTTCAGGCGGTACGCCTATGACGCGTTCACTATTTGAGCTCACATATTCAAAAGATTTATCTTCGCGTGAAATGAAAAAGATTTCATCTATGTTGGCTGCAAGCAGATTGAGGAGTTTTTCGCGGTATGCGCTCTCCTTGTATTTATCCCATTCCAGTTTGCGGGTGTGGAGAATCAGCAAGATGATGCTTATTCCCATAAGCAGCGTAGCAATGATGGAAAAGGTTCTCAGCTTGTCCATTTCTGCCAAGATTGCATTGCCACGGTGTTCGGCGGCATCGCCCAAGTTACCTAGCAGTTTATCCACCTTTTCAAAATGTGGGAGAACCTCACGGGCATAATAGGCATTGATGTACTGAAAATCCAGATTGCCCAATAGGTTATTGACCATATTTTTTCGGGCTTCCCGCAATTCAGCCATACATCTTTTCAGATAAGCCAGTTCTTTCTCATTCCCCCGGAACTTGAGCGTGATCTCTTCCAACGACTTGTCCTGCATAGCCCTCTGTTTTCGAAGGAGGTCATTAATTTGGGCAGCGGTGATGTCGGGCGTGGCTAGAAGAGATGGCAGAGAGATTCGTATGCCATAGAGGGCGGTTTTCATTTCCTGCGCTTTGCGTGAGACAGTATAGGGATACTCATAGAGCTGCGTTGTTGAATCGCCTATTTTATACATGGAGAAACAGACGAACAAAATATAGAAAACAGTAATAAGACAGAGCCCAAGCAGCCATTTGGGTATTTTTATAAAACCAACAAGCTGTGTCTTTACATCGTCTGCGGCCTGTTTTCCCGTCGTATATGGTATTCCGCTGTAGCTTTTCATTTAATTACCTAGTATTATGTAGATATACAGCATACGCAATATCCCTTTATACGTCCTTCTGTTCAATACCCTGTACGCTACGCCCGGATCACACCGCAAATATTCTCGTAGCTGTTGGATATCTCTGGCATCATACCAACGGCTTCTTTCCATTCTCCGGCGCGGATATGACGTTCCTGCAGAATCACAAGCTCCTGCATGGCCTCACATCCTATGGTACCACATATGCTTTTCAGCGTGTGCGCTGCTCTGCCAGCCGCTTCCCAATCGTTTGAGGCTAGAGAATCCCGCAGCATGGCATAGCTCTTTTCGCTGAGGAATTTCTGTAAATAGCGCTCAAGCATAGCCTCGTTTCCCATAAAGCGTTCAAGGGCTTCGTCCACCATAATTCCGCCCGCCTCAAGTCTTGCCTTTCTTGTCTGATCCATATTTTTTTTTGCCTCACTCGTACAATCGTTCCGGGCCGCTACCGTAGAGAGTGCGGAGCTTACCCTCAATTTCCCGAAAGCATGCCAATATGTTTGGATTGAACACGCCGCATTCGCCGCTGACAATCATGCCAAGGGCCACCTCAAAACTGAAAGCCTTCTTGTAACACCGTGGGCTGACCAGCGCGTCATATACGTCTGCAATGGAGACTATCTGTGCCCATAAAGGGATATCGTCGCCCTTGCGCCCCTCCGGGTATCCGCGTCCGTCCCATCTCTCATGATGGTATTTGGCAATATCGTAGGCATACGTGAAAAACGGCAGTTCCCTCATCTGCGGAATTCTCTCCAGAAGTTGTCCTCCTTGTGTCGTATGCGTCTTCATGATCTCAAACTCCTCGGGGGTAAGGCGTCCTGGCTTGCTCAATATGGCGTCAGGAATGGAAATCTTCCCAACGTCATGCATAATCGCGGCCAAAGAAATATGCTCAATTTCCTCCGTCGAAAAATCTCTGCCCAGTGGGGAATTTTCAAGGAACAGCTTAGTGATGTCATGTATTTTCCGGATGTGCTCACCGGACTCGCCACTGCGAAATTCAATGGCTGTTGAAAGAGACTCTATCATCCCCATGTTCAGCCTCAGGATTCTTTTGGCCTGTTTCAAAAGCTGATCCTTTTGCTGGCCCACCACACTGGAGAGTCGTTTACGTGCCGTAAACAATTCAATAACGGAATTAACCCGGCGTTGCACCATATACGAAGAAATAGGTTTAGAAATGACATCCATCACGCCGAGTTCATATGCTCGCTTGATGATTCTCGTATCTGTTTCTCCAGTAATAAGAAAGACAGGAATATGATCAACAACACCATCTCTGTTAAGTTTTTTCAATACTTCAATACCGCCCATTACAGGCATGACCACATCCAGAAGGACAGCACAAAATTTTTGTCCACATTCTAGTATTTTATTGAGACACTCTTTTCCATTTTCAGCCATTTCAATGGAATGAGACGCATAAAAAATATTTCCCAACACATCACGGTTCATTTCATCATCATCGACAATAAGAATTGTGTTAGGAACAACTATTTTATGCATGAATGAATATTCCATAATTATTTGAAAAAATGTATAAAATATTTAGTGATATATTATCACTTGTTTTATCAGCGAGACGAGGAACAAAATATTCCCAAGGTTGTCCCTGTTTTCTTATTTGAGAAAATATTAATAATTTTTATAATTGATTTCGTTTTAATATAATAACACGAATAGTTACGTGTGTAAATAAAAATATCGAAATCAAGGACTGCTCATGTACAAATATTACTATATAGAGCCAATTATATTTACTAGTTATTTAATATGATATACTGGGCGTATCTGGAATGGATACGTTGCTTCTAGGTTCAACCGAATCGGGGAAATAGCTGAGGTGCTGAACAGTTCCATGACGGAATTTTTCAAGAAAAATGACTCCGTAAGGGCGAGACCTGACTATCTTGCAGACAGCATCAATCCTCTTCCGCCAGGAAAATCCGATATGCGCCGGAACAGGCCATCCTGCAATGGTGTTCCGAACAAACAGATGTTACGGACTCGGCATCATGTGTTCGAACATCGCAACTTGCTGCCTCATGCCAGCCGCGTCATTGAGACGTTTCCACAGCTTGCTCCGGCACTGTTCGGACTGCTCGAAGGGGCCTTGAGGAGGAACGCATGACGGATACCTGCCGACTGTGCCGATTGGGGCTTCCGACGAGGATGCCGCCGTGTCTCGGAAAACACGTCGAATGGGATTGCGGAACTGCACGCCAGTGCCGTTTGTCCCGTTTCATAGCCAGATAGGAAGGAAAAGATATGAGTCTCGGAAAATGGATACCTGTGGTGATTGCGATTCTGACCGTCATAGCGGATGAGATGGACGAGTAAAAACGGTGGAGGCTGAAAAATCAGCCTCCACCTTTTATTTTTTTTATTTCAAAACTTCATCCTATACGGGCAGCGGACAGAAAAAAGAAAGATGAATTTTCCCAATCTATCTGAAAATTTCCCATTGGTTCATCTAATATAGCGGGATAAAAGGGCTTGCAAAAAGAAAAGCCCCTTAGAGCATCTCTCTAAGAGGCTGAATTTTCTGGTGCGCCCGACAAGAATCGAACTTGTGGCCTACAGCTTAGGAGGCTGTCGCTCTATCCGACTGAGCTACGGGCGCGCGTTAGGGACGTATTGTTTTAGGTGTTCAGGCCGGTGAATGTCAAGCCTTGCCGTCGTTGTGGGGGAGTTCTTTGTCGTTGATGCCCATGCGCAGGAGTTTTTTCCGGAGTCCTTCCCGTGTGATGCCAAGCAGTTCCGCGGCTTTGCTCTTGTTGCCGCCGGTTTTGTTCAGCACATCAAGGATGAGTTTGCGCTCCATTTCTTGCAGGTTGTAGTTCTGCGCCGTTGGCGTTTCCTCCCGAGGGGTATCTGCCCCATCCCGGCTGATGAGCGGTTCCGTCTCGAGAAGGTGGCATCTGACTTCATCCGGCACGATACGCGTGGAGAGATCGGAAAGCTCCACACGGTTGCCGATCGTCAGAGAGGCGGCGCGTTCCATTTCGTTATTCAATTCCCGCACATTACCGGGCCAGCCGTATTGCAGAAGCTGCCTGCACACGGCGGGAGAGAGCGAAAGCCGAGGCCGTCCCATATAGGCGCAATGGCGCTCAAGAAAAAGCTGTGCCAGCAAAAGGATGTCATCTCCGCGATCTCGCAGGGGAGGAACCCTGATTTCCGCCACATTGATGCGGTAATAGAGATCTTCCCGAAAGTTGCCCTTGCGGACGGCTTCTTCCAGATTGGCATTGGTGGCGGCGATGAGCTTGATGTCCACGCTCACGGGTTTGGAACTGCCCACGCGCAGGACTTCGCGCTCCTCCAAAACCCGGAGCAGCTTGGCCTGATTGGGCAAGGTCATGTCCGCCAGCTCGTCGAGAAACAACGTGCCCCCCGAAGCTTCCTCAATGAGGCCCTTACGCGCGTTGACGCCCGTGGCGATGCCTTTTTCGATGCCGAACATCTCGCTTTCAAACAGCGAGTCGGGGATGGCCGTGCAGTTGACCGCTACGAACGGCCCTTCGCGCCGGGGCGAGTTGAAATGGATCGCCTTGGCGATGACTTCTTTCCCAGCCCCGGTGGGGCCGAGGATAAGCGTATTGATGGGGCGGCGGGCGATGGTCAGGGCAAGCTGAATGACCTTCCGCATGGCCTCGCATTGGCCCACGATCTTCTTGGTCTGGTAGTTTTCCTGAATGGTCCGCATCAGATGCGTGTTGCGCTCGGCGAGGAGCCTGTGCGCTTCCTCCAGCTCGGCGTTGCGGGTTTTCAGATCCGCAATGAGCTGTGAGCGGTGGTACTCCCGGCTTTCCACCTTGACCAGCATCATACCGAAGGCTTCCGCGAGCCGGACATAATTCTTTGGGCCCGCGCCTTCCTTGGTGAGGGCGAACAGCCTGTCCTCGCTGGCGGGGCGGCCCCAAGCCAGATCGTCGCAAAGGTTGATCAGGGTATCCAGAAACGCCTGTTCGGAGAGAGGTTCTTGCTTCACGTTCGTTTCCTGTGCGTTCGTCATTGCCGCTGGAGGGACTGCACCCAGCGCAGTACTTCGGCCACCGGGCCAATGAGATCCTTGGGGATGTAGGCGTTTTCCGTCCCGTTTTCAAAAAGGCTGCGGGCCAGCGGCACATTCCGCATGATCGGGATGCCTTCTTCCTGCGCCACCCGTATCATGCGCTGGGCGAGGAACCCTTCGCCCTTGGCAAGGATAACCGGGAGCGGCGTCCTGTCCTTTTCGTAATCCAGCGCCACGGCGTAATGGGTCGGGTTGGTCACGAGCACCTTCGCTTTGCGCACATTGCCCAACGCGTTTTGGGAGAGCATTTCCTGATGGAGCTGTTTGCGCTTGCCCTTCACCTGCGGGTCGCCCTCCATCTCCTTGTACTCCCGTTTGACTTCATCTTTCGACATCATATGGTTCTTGGTGTACTGCCATTTCTGAAAAAGATAGTCCACGGCGGCGATGACGCAGAAGACGCCCGCCGCCATGAGCAACAGGTCTTTGACAGCCATCCCGAGGACTTCCCACATGGTCCAGATCGTCCCCCGCTGGATGGCGAACAGCGTCGGCAGATGATCCCGCATGACAACCCAGACCGTAACGCCGAGCACCGTCACCTTGATGATGTTCTTGAGGAACTCCACAAGGTTCTTCATGGAGAAAACCTTCTGGAACCATTTGGATGGGCTTACGTTTTCGAGCTTGGGCATGGCTCCCTTGAAGGCGAACAGTATGCCCACCTGTCCGAGGTTGGCGACGAGGGCCACGGCCATGACGAGGCCGACGAGCGGGGCGACGATAGAAACAGCTACGTGGAACGTGGCTTCGGCGGCGCGCGGCGCGGCCTCGGCGTAGGGCGTGGACAGCAGCTTCATGGGAAGCTCCATCATCGCCAGCAGCGATTCCAGCAGATGCCCCCCCATCACGACAATATAGACGGACAAGGCGAGCACGGTCAGGGCCGACGGCACGTCCTGGCTTTTGCACACATCCCCTTTCTCGCGCGATTCGCGGAGGCGTTTCGGTGTTGGCTGTTCGGTTTTGTCGCTCACGGCAACAGCCTCCTGAGCTGCTCGAAATCGGCCTTGACCCCATCGAACAATCCTGTCGCGTTCGACAGCAGCATCATGAAATAGAACAGCATCAGAAAAGCCGCGACGCCGCTCTTGATGGGCATGGCAAGCACGTACACGTTGAGCTGCGAAGCGAAGCGGTTGATGAGCCCGAGCGAAACGTCGGTGAGCAGGCAGGCCACCACGATGGGGCCGGAAAGCAGAAGCATCATGAGCAGAAGCCAGCTCACGCGCCCGGCGAAGAACAACGGCAGGTTGATGTCCTTAAACACGCTGAGCGGGATGAGCTGCGTGACCGGCCAGATTTCGTAAGAGGCGTAAACCACGCCAAGCAGGGCGAGGAATGCGCCGGTGGAAAAAAACAAGTAGACGGCGCTCTGGAAAAAGAACGAGCCGAGCGGCGAAGTCTGTTCGCCGGACAGCGGATCGGCCCCTTCCGCCATGGACGCGCCGCGCTGGTTGTCGATGAAGAAGCCCGCGCACTGGATGGTCCAGAACAACATGCCGGACAGGTAGCCGAGAAGCATTCCGATGAGCGTTTCTTTGACAAGGATGGCCCCGTACAGGGCGAACGTGGAGGGGGAGAGGCCCTGCGTTTCGGGGAGGCTGGCGACGATGGCGGGGTGCAGTATGAGATAACAGGCAAAAACCACGGTGGTCCGCAACTGCCCCGTGAGGATGTTCCCGCCCATGAACGGGGCCACCTGTACGAGCATGAACAGCCGGGGCATCCCCACCAGCAGCGCCAGCAGTTGCTCGAAAAGGTGCAGTTCGTTGAACAGTGCCTGATAATCCAAATGAAGCCTCCGTAGAGGATGCCGGCCGCTCTGCAACGTGCCGTCCGGCGATGCCGTTGGCCTCCTCGTGTTCTTGCCGCATTCTTCGCCCCGGGCTTTCCCCGGCCCTCGCCCAATCAGCGTATCATATAAAAACGGCTGAAAATATCGTCGGCGTAACGGAGAATTTCGCCGCTGAGCCAGCCCCCCATGATGAAGAGGGTCAGGACCACGGCCAGCAGCTTGACGCCGAAGGTCAGCGTCTGTTCCTGCAACTGGGTGATCGCCTGAATGAGGCTCAACAGGATGCCGATGAGCGAGGCCACGATGATGGGCGGCATCGACAACATGAGCACCAGATAGAGCGCTTTCATGGCGTAATCGATGGCGGCTGATTCCATAGTGCTGTCCGGCGCGGGGATTCCGCCGACGGGACTCCCGCCATGCGGCCTCCCCACCAGTCAAAAAGTTTTGGGGGATAGGGGGAGGGGTACGGGTGAGGGGAAAGGAAATCCTTTCCAAAGGGTCCCTTTCCCCTCACCCGATTCTCTCTACAACCTGATCCTGCTGACGGGCTGGATCGAAATCTCGGGCGTGACCTCTTGGTACGAAACAACGGGCAGGCCGTAATGCTCGCCCTCGATAAGCCTGCGCACATACCGCCGGATGTCCATGGAAGCCATGAGTACCGGCTTCTGCGTGTTGGCCGTGTACTTCCCGGCGGACTCGGTCACGGCGCGCAGGAACCGCTGCGTCGTATCGGGATCAAGCGCAAGGAACGCGCCCGCCGAGGTCTGCCGGATGGCCTTGCGGATCGTCTCCTCGACCGAGGGGTCCAGCAGGATCGCGGGCAGCATGTTCTGCCCCTTCGAATACATGTAGCTGATCTGGCGCTTCAGGGCGCTGCGGACGTACTCGGTGAGCATGACGGTATCCTTTTCCTTGGGGCTCCACTCGATGAGCGCTTCAAGGATGCTCCGCAGGTCGCGGATGGATATCTGCTCCTGCACCAGCCGCTGGAAGATTTCCGCAATACGCTGCGTGGGCAGCAGGCGGGTGGCTTCGCGGACCAGATCGGGGGCGCGTTCCTCCATCTTGTCGAGCAGGTACTTGGATTCCTGCATACCGAGGAACGATGAGGCGTGCCGGGCGAGCAGCAGCGAAAGGTGGTAGGCGAGGATGCGCGCATGGTTCATGATGCTGATGCCCACGCGCTCCAGCGACGCGGCCTTGGACTCGGGGACCCAGAGGGGCTCGACGTCGGGCAGGAACCGTTCACCGAGCTTGAATTCCACGCCAAGCATGGACAGGTTTTCGCTGGTATCGCGGGCGAGGACCATGTCTTTTTCGAGTTTCCCCCGCGACATGGGGATTTCGTTGACGTTCAGGACGTAGGAAAGCTCCGGCAGGCCGGGGTTGGGCCGGATGTTGATGCCGGGGAAGGGCACGCCGAGATCGAAATAGAGCGCGCGGCGCAGGTTCGCCAGCTCCTCATTGAGCGAAGCGTAATCGAGGGATGCGCCCATGTCCTCCGAGATATCGAGGATGATGGGCACGGTGGGCGCGAACTCGTCCCGCGCCGCGCCGGGGCGGGACTTGGGGCGGGCCGTGGGCGTGAGCGACTTGGAGAGTTCCTCTTTGGCGTCCGGGGCCTGCGGGGTTTCGTTGACGCGCTTGAGCACATAGCCGAGCCCGCCGAGGAGGGCCGCCAGCGTGAACAATTGCGGCTTGGGGAAGCCGGGGATGAGGGCGAAGAGGAACACCAGCCCGCCCGCCATGAGCAGCGCCTTGGGCTGGGCGAATATCTGGAGGCCGATCTGCGAGCCCACGTTGTCGTCGGAATCGCCGGTGCGGGTGATCAGGATGCCCGCCGAAATGGAGATGAGCAGCGAGGGGATCTGGGATACCAGCCCGTCGCCGATGGTGAGGATGCCGTAGGTGTGCAGGGCGTCCCCGGCGGTCATGCCGTTCTGGGTGATGCCGATGATCGTGCCGCCCACGATATTCACGACGGCGATGATCATCCCGGCGATGGAGTCGCCTTTTACGAACTTCATGGCACCGTCCATGGCGCCGTACATCTGGCTTTCCTGACTGATGCGCTCGCGGCGGCGCTGCGCCTCCTCCATGTCGATGACCCCGGCGCGCATGTCGGCGTCGATGGACATCTGCTTGCCGGGCATGGCGTCGAGGGTGAAACGCGCCCCGACTTCGGCCACGCGCTCCGCGCCTTTGGCTATGACGAGGAACTGCACGATGGTCAGGATGAGGAAGACCACCGCGCCGACCACAAAGTTGCCGCCAAGGGCGAATTCGCCGAACGTGAAGATGATTTCGCCCGCGTCCGCCTGAAGCAGGATGAGGCGCGTGGTCGTGATGTTGAGGCCCACCCGGAACAGGGTGGTGAACAGGAGCAGCGTGGGAAAGACCGAGAAGTCCAGCACCGTCCGCACGTACATGGTCATCATCAGGATGGTGAAGGACAGGGCCATGTTCACGCCGATGAGCGTATCCACCACCGGCGTGGGCAGCGGGATGATCATCAGCGCGATGACGGTGACGAGCAGGAAGACGATGTTGATGTCGTTGTGGCGCGTGACCACGCCGACGGCGGAACGGGCCGTGGTGAACAGGCTCATACGCGTTTGCCCATGCTGTTGAAGGGGGGCTCGGCCAGCGCTTGCGCGGACGGGCCGTTGCCGGCGAGGTACAGGTATTCGTTGACCGCGGCCCTCGCTTCATCCTTGCGCCCCTGCTGCCAGAGCGCGCGTGCCCGGAGCAGGTGCAGGGCGGCATGGCGGGTGGAGAGGGTTTGCCCGTCCATGACCCGGTGCAGCAGCTGGAGGGCTTTTTCGGCATTGCCGCGATCCGTTTCAATGGCCGCGAGCGTGGCGGCGGCCCTCCGGGAAATGGCGTCCATGCCTTCGGGGGCGAGCTTGTCCAGCGCCGCGAAGACCGTGGCGGCATTGTCCAGACGCCCCATGCGGTAATACAGATATCCCAGAATGGATAGTGTGTTGCGCTGTTCCTGCGTAAGCGCCACCTTAACCCCCTATCATCAGGCCCATGTAGGCGTTGAGGAGTTCCTTGTTTTGAAGCAGCGGGGCCAGTTCGCCGTCGACCAGCGCCCGGACGGCGGGATCATCGGAATCCTTCAAGGCTTCCAGGCATCCCGCGAGGTTGCCGGAAAACACCTCCGGGCGGAGGATGTCGCCGTCGCCCGCATCCGGGCAGAGCGCCTGCTCCACGAGGTGGTGCGCGTTGCACGGGGAATACAGTTCCTCAAGCCCGGCCTCGCGCAGGACATTGGAGGCGAGGGGCCTCGCCTCGGGGATGCCGCCGCGCGTTGCCGACGGGCTCTCCATGATGGTCTGGATGCCGAGGGAAGGATCCAGAAGGTTGATGCTCGGCATGGCTGTCCTCCTTTGCCGGTAAAGAAAACCGAGGTTGCGGAATCAGGCTTTGGCGACGGTATCCATGACGCCGCTGAGGAACTGGACGGCCCTTTCGATGCCCGCCGCCGTCGCCTGCCGTTCGGGGAAACGGGTGAGAAGGACAATATTGCCCTTGTGCACCCCCCCGGACAGCGGCATGGGATCGGCGTGCCGGTAATGGCAGCGCTCGAGCACGCGGCGTGGGGCTTTCACGTCATACTCCGGCACGGCCCGCGCGAGGTAGACGAGCAGCTCGCGCTCCCCGGCGTTTTCGGCAAGCTCCAGATGGAGCCGCCCGAGGCGCTCCACGTCGAGCGCGGCGAGCCCCGCAGGGGAAAGGGAAAAGGCGGGCATACCCATGCGTCTGCCGAATTCGGCGATTTCACGTTCGATCATCACGCGTCTCCCAAACTGGCGAGGTATTCGTCTTCACGCCGGATGGCGGCGTCCACGGATTCCTGTACGGCGTCGATGACCTTCATGCGGCCTTGTTCGCCGTCGAAAAGCTGGACGGGCAGGTTGCGGGCCATATTCAGGAGTTCCTGAAGGAACAGCACTTCGCGTTCGATATCCGGGGCCTTGGCCTTGGAGGCAATGCGATCGATCTGCATGGCTCCGAGGAAATGTTCTTTGCGCAGGTCAACCAAATCGCCGAGCAGCTCCATCGGAGCAAGCCCGCACTGGACCCCGTGGACATCCTGCCAGCGCTGGAGCAGGCGTTCGCACTGGACATGCGTGCTTTGCAGGAGACGCACCTGTTCGAGGGTGGCGTGGACGCTTTCGAGATGGGTGGTTTCCATGCTCGGTACGTCCGTGGCGAGGTCGTTGCCCAGCGCGTTGAAAAGGAAATCCATCGCCTTGCCGAAGCCCACATCGCCGTATTTCTCGTGGATGTGGGCGAAGGCGGCGTTGACGTCCGTAAAGTCGCAGACGGTCTGGCGGTACAGGTCGCGCAGGCCGTCCGCGCTGTCCAGTTCGGGATATCCGGCAGCGGCGAGCGCGCCTTGGATGCCCGAACGGATCTGCGGGCCGTGTTCGGCTTCGAGTTCGGCGAGCCCTTGCCGGATATCTTCAATAACGGAAGGATCAACGGACGGATCATCCGAAAAGGCGTCAAGCGCCTCGGAAAGGGCGGCATAGGCGTCGCTCGGGTCCGGAAAGCGGTAAAGCGCATCCCGTGAGGCCTTTTCCCGGCCTTCGCGGGCGCGCAGGCTGTCCTTCAGGCGATCGATGTTCTGCGACTTGCCCGCCTCATGCATGAGATCCTGATAGAGCTTGACGCGCTCGGCATAGGCGCTTTCAGCGCGTTCCCGTTCCTTGCGGTCCTCAAGTTCGTATTCGTCAGTGGTGTCAGCCGCAAAGGTCAGTTCTTCGGCCGCATCGGCGAGCAGCGACATGGGGTCTTCCACCTGCGCGGCGGCGTTCCCCATGAGTGAGCCCGTGGCGAGAGAGCTCGCCGCCGACGCGGTTGCGCCTCCGGCCATCTGGCTCATAGTGGTGACGGAAAAATCTATGGACATGCCTCCTCCTGCCCGGCTCCCCGCCGGGAAATGAGTCGGCCCCCGTGCCTGGAGGCTGCGGGAACACGTGATTCCGGGAACCGATCCATACCGGCCCGCAAGAAATCATGCGAGAAATATGCCAATCATCGCCTAGCGAGTATCATAGGCCGCAACGTCTTACAAGCGCCTCCTTTTTGATTGATTTGGGTAATAGGCTGTAGTAGTTGTCAAAGAAGATTTATCAATGAATGAGAACAATGTTGGTAGATGTAAAGGCAAAATAGTGCCAATATTGTTTGTTTTCTGCGCACGGAAAACCATGCAAAAAGGCTTGATGAGCCGAAATTCCCCGTATTTGTTTGTTTGGCACGGAACATGCTAAAAATGAAGCACCAACAACAGGAGCAACGACATGGCATTCACGGAAAAAGACATGCAGGCTCAGGAAGAACAGCTCAGCGCCCTCAAGGACGAGCTGTCCCGCCTCAACCAGAAATTTGATGCGCAGCTCAAGGGCATGGGGCTCACGGAAGACGATCTCAAGCAACAGGAGGCGATGACGCCGGAAGTGGAAGCGCTCGTCGCCAAAGCGAAGGAAGAGGCCAAGCGCGCCGGGGAAGCCCGCAAGGCGCAAGCCTCCCTGGATAACCGTCCTTCCGGCAAAGCTCCCGGCGCGGGCCGCCGTGGAGTCGTCCGTCTTTAACTCTTTTACGATATAGGAGAAGTATGAGTCAAGGTATCGGTGGAGTCGGCGGTTCGGGAAGCGTCAGCGGTGTAGGCAGCCTCGGCACGTGCACAAGCGTCAACTTCATTTTCGCCAAGCTCCAGATGGAGCTGGCCGCCTCGGCCAAGGATTCGGCCCTCGGCTACATCAAGCAGATCGAGAGTGCGCAGACCGAACAGAAGGAAGTAGCTGATTTGCTCCAGCAGGCTCGGCAAGCTCAGAACGAGGGGGAAAATGGTACGGGCGTAGGGCAAAAAAGCATCAATGGAGTCACCGTGACAGGTAAAGATTGCTACCCTATGTCGAAAGAGCTGGCCACGTTTATGGAACAGCACGAATTAACTTTCCCAAACACGGATAAAGATTATATTTTGGGCAAAGACGAGTGGGATGTCGCAATCCAATCCCTTCAAGCATATCAGGAAACCATCGGTACGGACATCCAGACGCTGATGGTTTATGTGCAGGACTTCATGGGCCAATACAACTCGTACACGCAGGGAGCGAACTCGGCCATCCAGTCCGGTATGCAGACGCTCACCAGCGTGGCCCGCGGGCAATAAATAACGTATCCAAGGAGAATGATATATGGATCCAGTCAGCGGAAACAGCGGTTCGGGAAGTGTCTCCAGTGTAGGCAGCCTCGGCACGTGCACAAGCGTCAACTTCATTTTCGCCAAGCTCCAGATGGAATTGGCCGCCTCGGCCAAGGATTCGGCCCTCGGTTACATCAAGCAAATCGAGGGGGCTCAGGCCGAACAGAAGGAAGTCGCCGACATGCTCCAGAGGTGCCGCGAACTCCAGAATCAGGCCAAGGACAGCGGCGGATGCACTGAAATGCCCGCGGATGTCCGGGAGTTTATGGATAAAAACAATCTCACCTATGATTTGACCACCGGTGGAGTCAGCAAGCCTACAAAGGAAACCGCGGACAGCTTGCATAATAAGGACGAGTGGGACGTGGCCATTCAGTCCCTGCAAGCCTACCAGGAAACCATCGGCACGGATATCCAGACCAAGATGGTGTATGTGCAGGACTTCATGGGCCAGTACAATTCGTATACGCAGGGCGCGAACTCGGCTATCCAGTCCGGTATGCAGACGCTTACCGCCGTGGCTCGCGGCCAGTAAAGATCCCTTTCGCAGGGGCAGCCCCGTCTGGATGGTTCCCGTACATGTGGGGGATGCCCCTTCACCGGATGGCGGTTGCTTGGGGGTACCCGGATCTGCGGGCTGACCTTTCGCCAACACCCTTTTTCCCGCTGTTGCGGGGCGGTTCCCGAGGAGCTTTTCATGACAGAACAGAAACGTGCGGCGGTCGAATATACGCAGGAAGAGCTTGAGACGATGGTCAAGGCCGTCCTGAACGGCGCCACCATCGGGGACGTATGCAACGTCTCTCAGGATATGTTGGAATCACTGTATAGCCTTGGATATAACCTGTACACGTCCGGCAACTACAAGGACGCCGAAACCGTCTTTTCCGGGCTGTGCCTGTACGATCACAACGATCCCCGTTTCTGGATGGGGCTCGCCGGAAGCCGTCAGGCCAACGGCAAGTATCAGGAAGCCGTGGACGCCTACGGGCTTTGTTCGGCGATGGGCGCGCTCGCCAGCCCCGTGCCCGTGCTTCAGGCCGGAATGTGTTACCTCAAAATGGGGGATCGGGAAAAGGCCCAAGGCGCGTTCGTTGTAGCGCTCTCGATGGGCGAAGAGGGCAATCCCGAACACGATGCCGCGCGAGGCAAAGCCTCGGCCATGCTCGCCATTCTCGAACAAGCCGAGAAGTGAGGTTTTCATGCCCAACTCCATTGATTTTCAGGTAGGCTCGAAGTTCATGGAGCTTGCCGGCGGCGTTGAGGTAAACAACCTCCAGGAGGCCATCAAGAAGGCCCTGCAGGAAATCACGCTGCCGGATCTGCCGTCTTCCTCCCCCAATGCGTCATCCTCATCTTCAGACTTGCCGAGGCTGGCCCCGCCCACGGCGGGAGGGCTCTCGCTCGAAACGCTGGCCCAGATGATCAGCAACGAGACGCGCACGCAGGCCACCAAAGACGGCGTGGCCTCCATCGACGCCAAGGGAAAAGAGCGCGCCGAGATCAACGAGAAGAAGCTGGAAGAGATCATGGATCGCCTCGACTCCATGAAATCCAAAGGTATCCTCGATGTCTTCAAAAAGATTTTCAGCTGGGTCGGCGTGATCGTCGGGGCGATAGCCAGCGTCGCCACAATCGTGGCCGGGGCGGCAACCGGGAACCCGCTGCTTATCGCGGGCGGGGCCGTAATGCTCACTATGTCCATCAACAGTGCCGTGAGTATGGCGACCGACGGCAAGGTAAGCATCAGCGCCGGGATTGCCGCCGGATTGAAGGCGTGCGGGGTTCCGGAAGACATCGCCGGGTATGTCGGCATGGCCTGCGAGCTTGCGATCACCATCGTGGGCATCGGGCTGACTATGGGCGGCTCCTTCGGCTCCGCCGCCACGACCTCAGCGCAGACCTTGTCGAAGGTGGCCGACATTGCGCTCAAATCGTCGAACATCGCCAGCAGCGTCGTGCAGATGGGCAGTGGGGCGACGAACATCGCCGGTTCCGTGTACGATTACAAGATTTCCACCAGCTATGCGGATACCAAGGAGCTGGAAGCCATTCTGGAACGCATCCAGCAGGCGCAGGATATGGAGCTTGATTTTCTGAAGGGCGTCATGGAGCGCGCGGAAAAGATGCTCGAAGACGTCAACAACATTATTGAAGGATGTACCGAATCGCAGACGGCTATCTTGACCAATGTCGCGCCGACGATGGCCTAGCGCGGTGGAAGGCGGTGCTCTCACGCCACACTCCGGTTTTTCCGGTTGATGGGTGCGGAGGAAGAGGCTTGTGCCGCGTGATGGATGCGGCGTTTCGTGAGTGGCTGAGAGGGCAGTCCGCGTTTTCCCGTACCGGGATGAGCGGTGTCCAAATCGTATACGGGAAGGCCGTAAGCAGTAAGAGGATACGCATATGTCAGGCATACAAGGGTTGTCATCCGATCAACAACAGGTTTACAATCAACTGATAAACGATGCGGGGACGGTCAATGTTTCCCGAGCTACCGTGGACAAGGAGCTACAGGTTGCGATGGATGCGGGGCTTTCCTTTCAGGAGGCCGCCGCGCAGGTCCGCAACGATTTGCCGACGCTCACCCCGCCGAAAAGTTCTTCCGGATCACTCGGCGGCTGGGTGGGCGTGGCCTCCCCGATGGCGAGCATCAATGCCCTCATTACGGAAATGAGTGCCGAACAGCGCAAGGAAAACCGTGAGGTCATGAAAGCGCAAACCGACAGCATCGCCATGTCGATGGAGCAACAGGCCGATGAAATCCGCAAAAAGGCCGTGGCGCAGCTCGTCTGCGGCGTCGTGTCCGGGGCGATCAACATCGGTATGGGCGCTGTCCAGTTCGGCATGGGCATGAAGCAGTTGAACATGGGCAAGCAGCAGGGGGCGCTGGCTAAGGAGCAGGGCGTCCTCGGCAAGCAGCAGACCGACATCGCAAACAAGCAGGCCGATCTCAAATCCCTGCGGAGCGAAGGGGCGAAGTTGTCCGGCGATGAGCTGAAGCAGTTCAATGCGGAGTATTCAAGCCGGAAGGCGTCGCTGAAGGCTGATATGACGGATGTGAAGACGCAAATGAAGACGCTGGATGCAAAGTCCGGCGCTTTGGGGGCTCAGTCCCAGAGCTACGGAGTCATGGGGCAGTCCATGTCCCAGCTCGGACAGGGGGTAAGCGGCATCGTCGGTTCCGTCGGGGATTTCATCGGGGCGCAGTACGACGCCGCCATGAAGGAGATGGAAGCCGATCAGGAGCGGATGCGGGCCAGCCGCGATGCGTTGAAGAGCATCAACGACAGCCTGTCCGAATTGATCCAGAAGTCGATCTCCACACAGGACGCCATCCAGCAGAATATGAACCAGACCCGTTCACGGATTTTGGGATAGGAGGTCGTATGGCTATCAACGGCATTTCCACGCAACAGGTTTCGGGAATTTCCCCCAATGCGGGCGTATCCGCCAACGGGGGCGCGTCGATCGAGAGCGTGTCGAACGCCATCAGCGCAGCGGCGAACAAGGGCATCACGCCTGCGGGGCCCACGGTGACGGAACGGGACAGCCGGGGCTCCACCTATGGCTTCACGCCGTACCACGACCATAACGGCAATAAAATGGTCTATCTGGAAAGCCGCTCGGCGTCCGGAGTCGTTTCCCATATGCCGCTTAAACTCGAACAGCTCGAATCCCTTTGCTCCAGAAGGGGCATAGCCGTCCCTTCGTTGCAGTATAATTAGGGGGAGGATCATGGTAACGAACAGCGAACCGCAAGATCGGCTTTTGGAAGAATTGAGCGTATGTTCGGCGGCGCTGTCGGCCATCGCGGAGAAGCTCGAAGCGGAAGGGCGTTCCTTGGAGGCCCTGACGGATGCCGAACAACGGGAAATCGAGGCTCTCGGCAAACGGGTGGAGCGTTGTGACCGCCAGCTTGACGAATGCCTGAAGGATACTCCTTCGTGCGGGAAGGGCCCCATGCCGCACGTTTGGGGTCTCCGCGTTTGATGATTGACAAGGCGTTGTGGAAGACCGCATAGTTCCCCCAAGGAGGCAACATGTCGCTTTTGCAGGAATCCGTTGACGCACTGACGGCGGCTGCAGGCTGGAAAAAGGCCTCTCCCGGCGCGGACGGCGTCTTCCGCTTTCGCCTTGAAGGCGATTTGGACATGGAGTTTTTTTCGCCTGATGGGCGGACGGGCATCCTGCGGGCTGATCTTGGCCCGCTTCCCGCTGCGGAACAGGATGCGGATGATCTCTTGCGGAAGTGCGCTTCCCGTATGGTCGCGGCCTCGCGCTCCCGGAGGACGGTCCTTTCGGTGGATGAGGGCAGGTTTTCGCTGCACCTTGTTGTGCCTTTGGCCGAGAGCGTTGCCTCCATGCCGGGGTATGCCAAGGATTTTTTGAATGATCTGGCATGGTGGAAAAGACAGGTGCAGGGCGGTGGCGCGTCGGCGTTTTCTTTCTTCTCCGGTATGCAAGCCTGGAATATGGGGCGCTGATGCATTGTCGTGGTGGCGTTTCGCTCTTGATGGTTTTTGCACTCGTTTTCGGAGTGCTTCTGGTTTCTTGCCCGGCGTTTGCCGTCCAAGGGGGATTTTCCCGTCCGTACACGCACTATGCGGACGATGAGGATCTGACAGTCATCCTCACGAACTTCGCCCGCTCGCAGGGGCTCGGCGCTTCGTTCTCTCCCGGCGTGGTCGGCAAAGTGAGCGGGCGCTTTGATGCCGTTCCCCCGGAAACCTTCCTGAAAGGGATGCAGGCCGCCTTTGGCGTGACATGGTATCGGCTCGGCTCCACCCTCTATTTTTACAGCGAATCGGAACTGTCGCGGACGTTCATCACCCCGCGGGCCATGACCGCGGAGCGTCTGTACCAGATGCTCAGGCAATCGGCGGTGTTCGCCCCGCAACTGCCCGCGACGCTCGCCCCCGGCGGCGCGATGATCGTCGTGTCCGGCCCGCCCACTTACCTTGCCCAGATTTCAGCCGCCGTCACCGCCTTTGAAGAGGCGCAGATCACCAATTTCGTGATGAAGGTCTTTCCGCTCAAATATGCGTGGGCGGAAGACATGTCCGTCAACAGCATGGACAAAACGGTGACCATCCCCGGAGTGGCGAGCATCCTCAGGGCCATGGTCACGGGTTCGCCCAATTCCGCGACCCGGGTGACGCAGGACACCGCCACCGTGGACAAGCTGTCCGGCACCGGGCTCATCGCGCAGGGACGGATGACGCCCGTGGCTCCCGATGCCCCCGCCCCCGCCGCGCAGCAGGGCGGACAGGCCGCTCCGCAGAATGCCACGCAAGTGAACATCATGGCCGATCCGCGCGTCAATGCGGTGCTGGTCAATGATGCCGAATACCGGATGCCGTACTACGCCAAGGTTATCGCGGATCTCGACAGGCCTGTGGAACTCGTGGAAATCCATGCCGCCATCGTGGACATCGATTCCGACTTCAAACGAGATCTCGGCGTTACGTATCAGGGCGCGAACAGCCGGGACAAGGGCTGGAGCACCGGAGGCGAGTTTTCCGGCACCGGAGACAAATTTTCGCCTCTGCCCACGATGGGCACCCCGTCCGGAACGGGCATGAACCTGTCCACCATCTATACGCACGGCGCGGACTTCTTCCTTGCCCGCATCCAGGCGCTGGAGGCGGAAGGCGAAGCCAGGATGCTCGGGCGGCCTTCGGTGCTGACAGTGGACAATGTGCAGGCCACGCTGGAAAACACCAGCACCTATTACATCCAGGTGGAAGGCTATCAGGCGGTGGACCTGTTCAAGGTCGAGGCGGGGACGGTCTTGCGCGTGACCCCGCACATCATCCGCAACGAACGCGGCCAAACCTCCATCAAGCTCGCGGTCAGCGTGCAGGACGACCAGAACGACAGCAAGGATGCGCCGGTCAGCGACAACAGCGTTCCGCCCATCAAGCAGACGAAGATCAACACGCAGGCCATCGTGGGCGCGGGGCAGAGCCTGCTCATCGGCGGGTACTACTACGAGCAGAAGTCCACGGATGCCAGCGGGATACCGATCCTCATGCACATCCCCGTGCTCGGAAACCTCTTCAAGACGACGAGCAAGGGGACCAAACGCATGGAGCGCCTGATCCTCATTACGCCGAAGGTCATCCATTTGGATGAGATCCCGACGACGCCCCCCCGCGTGGACGAACCCACATTCCACAGATCGCCGACGCAGGCCGATTATGAGGAACGGGTTCCGGCGGCCCCGCAGAGCGGCTGCTCCCGGAAACGGCCCGAACTGGAGACGGTGACGCCCGCCACGGCGACCCCGTTGTCGCCGCCCGCGGCGCGGCAATCGCCCGGAGTACAGGCGCAGGCACGGCCTGCGGGAGCGCTATGAGTGCCTCCGGCTTGATTGTCTTTCGTCTTTTTTCCGGCCCCCACATGGGGGCGGAACTTGTCTTGCCCGCGGGGAATCAGCTTGTAGGGTCCGACGACTCTTGCGACATCATTCTTCAAGACAGTTCAGTCGCTTCCCGGCACGCGAACATCGTCATAGGCTTTTCCGGGGACGGCGCCCCGTCCGTGCGGGTGACGCCGCTCGACGGCGAGATACTGCTCAATGGCGCTCCCTTGCCGTCCGACGGTGCGGACATCCCCGCGCGTACGCCGTTTTTTCTGGGCTTGACCTGCATGGCATGGTCGGAGCCCGGCGAGCCGGCGGACGCATGGCGTCAGGTCGCGTCCGGCTTGCAGGAGCGGCGTTCGGTGCAGGAACGCCCGGAACCTGCGGAGCCGCAGCGCGAAGAGCCGGTCATGGATCTCGGTGATCCGATGATACTGTTGGAAGAAGGGACTTCTGTAGGCGCCAACGGCGTTGGCAAAACGCTTTGGGAGCGGTTGCGCTCCTTGCCGCCGCAGAGGTTGGCCTTGTCTTTTTTTCTTTTGCTGGGCCTGTGCGGGCTGACTTTTTCCTATGCGGGCAGAACCCCTGATGCGGAAACGAGAGTCAAGGAAATCCAAACCATTATTGACGAAAACGGTTTTCGCACATTGGTCGTATCTCCGCAGGATGAAGGCGTCGGCGTGCAGGGAGTCTTGCGCGACGATGCCGAAAGGGCCGATCTCCTGCGCTTGGCACAAGGTGTGCAATACCCTGTTTATCTTGATGTGACGCTCCGCGGGGACAGGGTCGATGCCGTAACGTCAGCCTTCGCAAGCCGGGGATTCTCCCTCTCCGTGCAGGAGAAGACGGATAACCCGGACGACGGCCTGGACCTTGCCGGGTACATGAAGGACGGGCTCGTGGAAGAGCAGGCCTTTTCCGCCGTCCGCGAAGATGTCCCGGAACTGCGGGACCAGGCCGTCTGGAGCCGTTTGGACCGGACCATCCGTCACGCCGACGCGGTTGAAGCGGTCCTGTTGCCGCTCTTGAAGGAGGCGGATCTGGCGTTTGTGCAGGTCCGGTTCCTGCCCGGAAAGGTGGAGCTTGCGGGCCGGTTCGATGTGGCCCAGCGTATCCGTCTGGACGGCGTGCTGGACAAGGCCCGTGCGGAACTCGGCGTCCCGGTCGTGTTCGATGTGGTTGCGTCGTTCGAGAAAAAGCGGCCTCAAGCCGAAGTCCGGCGTGAAGCCGCGGCGCCGCAGCAGGCGGAGGCGGGAGACGTTCCCGCGCCGCAAGCCGATGATATGCCGGAGATCCGGGTGACCGGGGTAACATTGACGCCCATGCGTTTCATCAGTCTGGCTACGGGGCAGCGTGTCTTTGAGGGCGGTCTGCTCCCCGGCGGATATGTGCTCGAGTCCATCGGCGTGAAGGAGTTGAAGCTCCGTAAGGATGGGCGGATAATCGTGTATCGACTGAGAGGTTCCAATGAGTGACGCGATGGTTTCCGTGCTGGATGCCCTTGACGATCCCCGCGCCTTGCAGGGCATCCGGGATGAGGTTCTGGAAATGGATCTGGCTGTCAAACGGCATATGGATAGGGGGTTGACCCCCGACGAATGGGCTGTGGCGCAGGCCGTCCGGGAAGCGACGCAGGCTGCGTTGCATTCTATGGACAACATGGCGAAGTAAAAGGATTTCTAACCAAAGTGAGTTTGCCATGAATATCAACGGCACGAGTGGAACGCCGGGATTGAACGTCAATGAGCTGTTCAACAGCGGCTTGGATTCGATCAGCAGCAAGGGCAAGGACCTGCAGGCCAAGATGACCGAGATGCTGGGCAAGGACGAAGTCAGCCCCGAGGACATGATGGCCCTCCAGTTCGAAGTCGGGCAGTACAATGCCATGTTGGAATCGCTCTCGTCCGTCACGAAGAGCATGACGGATATGATGAAGAGCCTTGCCCAGCGTACCGGCTGAGTTTGTCTCCCGTCCGGAATCATGTTCCGGGACCGCACCCCGGATGCTTTTGCGTGGCTCCATCCCGCGCATGGCGCGTCGGACGGGATGACGGACAAGGAGAAGGGGCTGTCCCCTTCTCCCCTTTTTGCGTTTAGCCGGGGGTGCCCGAGCTGCCCGCATCTTTTTACGATTGGAGAAACGCCATGCTGTCCGATACCCAGATCAGCCGTTTGCTTGATGTCGCCAACGCTGCATGTCACGGAGGAAACGTGGTGGATGCGCGTGCCATGTACGCGGGGGTGCTCGCGCTCCGCCCGGGATTTGCGCCCGCTCTCATGGGCAAGGCCCTGAGCCATATTGTGGTGGATGATTTTGACGAGGCGGAACGGCTCCTGAAAGAAGAAGTGCTGGCCGCCATGCCGGAAGATGAGGACGCGCAGGCGTTGCTTGGTCTGTGTTACACCTTGGCGAGACGGCAAGGCGAAGCCGAAGCTGTGCTTGCCCCGCTGGCCGCCGACGAAGGCCCGAGAGCGGAGCTGGCCGCCGGGTTGCTTGAAAAACTCCGGCAAGAACCGTAGGCTGGTGTAATCCGGCGGAGGTAGACGTGGACATTTCCGGTCTTGGGGCTTCAAAGCTTTTGGAGGCGCTGGAAAAGCTGGGCGTCTCCAAGGGGGCCGAACTGCGGAGCCTTGGCCCGCAGGGAGAACCTCCCGCCGAGCTGGTGCGTGCCTTCGAGGATGCGCTGCGCGCGCCGGATGGGCAGGGCGGTCCGTCCGTGCAGGGCGTTGCCGAAGGCTCGCGGGAGCACGGGCCCTTTGAGGAGGCCGGTCAAGATATCCCGGAAGTGACGCGTACGGATGAGGCAATCCCTCCGAACCCTTCCGAAGATCCCGTGTACGGCATCTCCGAGGGGAGCCGGATTGACGGCATTGGCGGTACGATGCGGATAGAATCGCCTTCCGGGCCGCAGGCCGTGGAAGGGCGGACGGATGCCGTTCAGACGGACGGCATGCAGGAGCTGGCCCGGCTGCTCGAGCGGGTCGGCGGCGGGAACGCTTCCGCGACGGAGTTGTACCAGCTGCAATTCCTTGTGGGGATGCTCCGGGTACAGGCCACGGGCGGGGCGAAGTTGTCGCAGCAGGTCAATCAGGGTTTTGAATCGTTGTTGAAGCAGCAGGGGTAGAATGTGACGGAAACGGGGCGTGGACATATGACGGAAGCACATGGGTCCGGGAAAAAAGGGATGCGCTGGCTCCCGTTTCTGCTGGTGTTGTCGCTCTGTGCGGCGCTTCTGGGCTGTCAGGTAGAAGTGTACCGCGGGCTGACCGAGGCGCAGGTCAATACGATGCTGTCCACGCTGCTCAAGCGCGGCATCCGGGCCGAGAAAACCGCCGCTGGAAAGGCTGGGTTCACCTTGTCCGTGGATGAGGATCAGCTCGTTCAGTCCCTTGAAATACTGAAAGAGAACAACCTCCCTCGGGCGGACTACGAAAACCTCGGCAAAGTTTTTTCCGGGCAGGGGATGATCTCATCCGCCTCGGAGGAACAGGCTCGCATGGCCTACGCCATCTCGCAGGAGCTGTCCGACACCTTTTCCCGTATCGACGGCGTGCTGACGGCCCGCGTCCATGTGGTGCTCGGAGGTACGGATCAGGCCACCGATACGCGCACCCTGCCTTCCGCCGCCGTTTTCCTCCGCCATACCCCGGATTCGCCTGTCGTCAACCTGGTCGCCAAAATCCGTGAGCTTACGTCCAAGGCCGTGCCGGATCTCGACTATGAACGTGTTTCCGTCATGCTCGTTCCGGTTCGGGAACAGGTTTCCGTACCCATGGAGCCAACCCCGAAATTCCTCGGATTGCCGCTCGCGCCGCAGAATGGGCCGCCATATGCCTTGATCGGCGCGGGGATCGTCTTTTTGGCGGCGCTCGCCGGACTTGCGCTGTTGGCGCTTTCCCTGCGTGATGCCCTGCGGAAGCGCAAAGAGGCGGCGAACGCCTCGGAAGATCAGTCGTCGTAACGCTGGCACGGCCGGACAGGTATGCACACCTCGTTTTTTTCGGACATCATCGCACGGAAACCTGCGCTGTTTCGGGCTATGCTGGCCTTCAACGGTCGCTTGGGCTCCGTTGTGCCGGACTGTCCCGAAGCATGGCGCGTTCCCGGTTTGAACACGGCGATTGTGGCGGCGGAACTCTCGCGGCGTGGCTCGCCCGTATTGGCGTGGCCTGTCGCGCCGCCGGAAGAAGGGTTCTGGGATTTCACCGACGAGTCACGGCGTTTGGCCTTCCTGAGTGCGGAAGAGTTGGAGCGTCTGGGCAAAGTGTTCGGCGTGTGTGTCCACGCTGCGGAGCTGGCTCGCATTATCACCCGGGAGCCGGTCTTGGCCCTGCGTGAAGCCCTGGGGGAACCGCTGTACCGCTATGGCATCCAGCGCGGGCAGTATCAGCTCGGCAGTGTGCGGCAGTTTTTTCTGAGCCGCGACGTCCGGGAGCCGTTGCTGGAACGTATGCAGCGCCACGGCCGTCTGGCGATTGCCATTTGCCGCGCTCCTTGGCCCGCCGCCTTGAAGGAACGGGCCGCCGAGAATCTTGAGGATGCTCCGCCGTCGGTGTCGCCTGCGGTTCAGCGGGCGGTATGGTTTGGTCTGAAGAAGCTGTTGCTGAAGGAGGTTGCACCGCAATGGGCTCCCTGTTTCGATTGACCGGGGACACGGTAACCCCGTCCGCCGGGACGCGTGTGCTCAAAGCCTCTGAGGCCGCCGTCCTTCTGGAGGCCAATGCCGTACTCGACGCGGCCCGTGAGCGTGTGGCCGACATGGAGCGCAAGGCCGGGGAGGCCTATGAGCGGCGGCGCGAGGAAGGTTACCGCGACGGCGTAGAGGAAGGCCGCCTCGAACATGCCGAGAAGGTGATGGAAACCGTGCTGTCGTCGGTCGAGTACATCGAAGGCATTGAGTCCACGTTGGTGAATGTGGTTGCTGTAGCCGTGCGCAAGGTTATCGGCGAGATTGACGAAAACGAACGCATCGTCCGTATCGTCCGCAATGCGCTGGTGACGGTCCGCAATCAGCAGCATGTGACGATCCGCGTGGCGCCCGCTGATGAAAAGGCCGTCCGGGAGGGGTTGGCATCCATGCTGGCCTCCGTGCCGGGCGGGGCCAGTTTTCTGGATGTCGTGCCGGATGCGCGTCTTGAGCGGGGGGCGTGCCTTTTGGAAAGCGAGCTTGGCGTGGTCGATGCCAGCCTCGAGACACAGCTCAAGGCGCTGGAAAACGCCCTGCGCTCCAAAATCGCTTCATAGCGCGTACCGATTGCGGGGACAACGCCGACAACCGCTTCAGCCGTCTGCCCCATATGCGATCGCGGCCCGATTCATTGGTATACACGTTTCCCCCGTTATAGAGCGGTGTGTGCCGTTGCACGGCACGGCTTGAGAAAGGACGTTTTGGGGCCACGCCCGCATTTTCGGCCCTTGCGGAGGGGCGATTGGGCGAACGCCTGCTTGAATATCGCGGATATGGTTTGACAAACGGATGGATGCCCTATGGCCTTTGAATATATCGGAGCGCTTCTTGAGGAAGCGGTGCAGTCGACCGCCTCGGTGGAGGTGCGGGGCCGCGTGGAGCAGGTCGTGGGGACCATCATCCGGGCCGTGGTGCCGGGGGTGAAGGTCGGCGAACTGTGCATCCTGCGGAACCCGTGGGAAGACTGGACGCTCCGGGCCGAGGTCGTGGGCTTCGTGAAGCAGGTGGCCCTGTTGACGCCGCTCGGCGATTTGCAGGGCATTTCGCCCGCAACCGAAGTCATCCCGACGGGGGAAATCCATTCCGTGCCCGTGGGCGAAGATCTCCTCGGGCGCGTCCTGAACGGGCTCGGCGATCCCATCGACGGCGGGCCGCCGCTCAAGCCCCGGACCCACTATCCGGTTTACGCCGATCCCCCGAACCCCATGCTCCGCAAGATCATCGACAAGCCGATTTCTCTGGGCCTGCGCGTGCTCGACGGGGTGCTTACCTGCGGCGAGGGGCAGCGCATGGGTATTTTCGCGGCGGCTGGCGGCGGTAAAAGTACGCTCTTGTCCAGCATCATCAAAGGCTGTTCCGCCGATGTGTGCGTGTTGGCGCTGATTGGCGAGCGCGGCCGCGAAGTGCGTGAGTTCATTGAGAACGACCTTGGCCCGGAAGGGCGGAAAAAGGCCGTGCTGGTCGTCTCCACATCCGACCGCTCGTCGATGGAGCGCCTCAAGGCCGCGTACACGGCCACGGCGGTGGCGGAATATTTCCGGGATCAGCACAAGAGCGTTCTGCTCATGATGGACTCGGTGACCCGTTTCGGGCGCGCACAGCGCGAGATCGGCCTTGCCGCGGGCGAGCCCCCGACCCGGCGCGGTTTCCCTCCGTCCGTGTTTTCGACGCTTCCCAAGCTGATGGAACGGGCGGGCAATTCGGATAAGGGCTCCATCACGGCGCTGTATACCGTACTGGTGGAGGGCGACGACATGACGGAGCCCATTGCGGACGAAACCCGTTCCATCCTCGACGGGCACATCATCTTGTCCCGCAAGTTGGCGGCGGCGAACCACTATCCCGCCATTGACGTACAGGCCAGCGTCAGCCGTGTTATGAACGCTATCGTTACGAAGGAGCACAAGAAAGCCGCGCAGGCGCTCCGTAAGGTGCTGGCGAAGTTCGCCGAGGTGGAATTGCTCGTGCAGATCGGCGAATACAAGAAAGGATCGGATAAGGAAGCCGACGACGCGCTGGCCCGGATCAACGCCGTAAACGCGTTCCTCAGGCAAGGTTTGGACGAAAAAAGCACTTTTGAGGAAACGTTGCAGGCGCTGTATAAGGTGGTGGCCTGAGCGTGGAAAAGTATCCGCTGGCTCCATTGCTTAAGGTGCGCGAATACCGGGAGGATGCGGCCAAGAATGCCCTCAGCGCCGCCGAGCGCGCCGTGGTTGAGGCGCAGGAGGCGGTGGAGCGGTGCCGCGGGGAGCTGGAGCGCTACAAGGTCTGGCGTCAGGAAGAGGTCGAGCGCCGCTATGACGCGATCATGGGCAAGGGCCTGAGCCTCAAGGAATTGGATGTGTTCAAGGCCGGGCTCGGTGCGCTGGCCGATGGCGAGTTGAAGCTGGAAGAAGCCATCGCCCAAGCGCTTGAGAACGTAAAAAAGCGTCAGGAGGACGTACGCAAGGCCCGGGAGGCCGCGCGGCAGGCTCAGCACGAGACGGCCAAAATCGTGACGCATCGGGACATCTGGCTCGTCGAGGCCAAACGCGAGGCCGAGCGTCTGGAAGATTTGGAAATGGAAGAATTCAAACCGCTGCCGCCTCAGGGGACCGAAGGCGAGCTCTAGGGGCGTTTCACCCTCGAAAGGGCAGGAAGCATTGGGGAAAGGAAGGGAAACCTTTCTGGAGAGACGTTTTTCCCATCCGGCTTCCTCAAATCTGCCGATACGGAAGCTATCCCGCTCTTTCCAATGCCTTTTGCGTCCATTATGCCCTTACAGCATTTTCGGGAATTGAGCGTCGGTTGAAGCGATAGCCCTTTCAAAATAAAGAAACCCGTCCACAAGCGGAGGAATGCGGGAGGTGTCGTATGGCTGACTTTATGAAGGTGGATATGTCCCGGCTCGGGCAGGCTGAAGGCCGATCTGCGGATTCCGGCATGGCCGCGCCGTCAGGTGCGGACGTGGATACCTTTCAGCAAGCCATGCGGCGGCGTCCGCTTGACGAACGGCAGGGTTCCGGAGGAGATGAGTCCGACGGGGGGCGTGGGGCTTCCCATGCTCCTGGCGAGGATACCTCAGCCGAAGCCGAAGCGCTTTCCAGCATGTTTTCCCGGATGGCCGGGCCGTTGGATACGCTTTTTGCCGGACGTACGGCGCAGACGGCTGAAACGGCGGCTCCGTCCGGAGATGCTCCGGATTTGGGTGCGCTGGCGGAAAAGCTCGTGGAGCGGATTCTGGTTTCCGGGCCCGACGGGGGCCATGAGATACGCCTCACCCTTGGCAAGGATGTCCTCCCCGGAACCGAAATCCGGCTCCAGCGCGGGAGCGACGGCGTGCTGTCGGTACATTTGGCGACGGACAACGCGGCATCCTTTCAGACCCTCGTCGGCGCACAGGAATCCTTGAAGGCGCGGCTTGAGTCGTTTGAGAAGGATGTTCGCGTCGAAGTGGTTTCTGAACGGGGCGGGGCCGAAGCCGAGAACGGCGATGGGCGTCGGCAGTCGCGCGGCGAGTATGTCGCTCCGGACGAACGGGATGCCTGACCCCGGCGCACGGGGAGGGATGCCGCGCCAGCCGTCTGAAGAGGCGCAGCCCGAAACTTTTTGTAACAGCCCTCCATTGCCGGGGGCGGAGAAGTACATGGAGATACTGCCTTTCCGGGCTCCGGCGCTTTCGCCGCTTGAAGCGCATGTCTTCAACCTGCTGTGTACGCGGGCGCAGCCGTGGCCCATTGATGTGGCCGGTACGCCGTGCGTGTTGGAGGCCGGGGGCCTTGCGGCTCCGGTCCCTCCGGTGTGCGCTTTTGACGTCGTTTGCGGCGAACGGACATGGCGCGTGGAACTCGGCAGCCTGCGCTTGCTGGCTTTGCATCCGGCAGTGGCGGATGTGCCGCCGAACGCCGCACTGCCCGGGGCGCTGCAGTTGGCGGTTCTCGACTTGCTGGCCGCTCCTTTGGCGGAACTGGCGCAAACGTTTTTGCATGTGCCGCTGGCTGTCCGCAACGTCCGGATGATCGAAGCGGCGGAACCGGCCGTTTGTGCGCTTCCCCTGACGTTGCACGTGCCGGTGGGGGCGGGGGCCTCCGCAGAGGCGTATCCGATCCCTGTCAGGCTGTGCCTCCCGGATCGGGAGAGCGCGCTCGAACTGGTGGAACGTCTGGACGCCTTGCCGCGCCGCCGCGCACTGGGGCTTGCCGGGGACGTGCCGGTTCCGGTCAGCCTCGAAGCGGGGCGTATGCGGCTTTCCGTCAACGAGCTGTCTTCCCTTGAACCAGACGATGTGCTGCTGCCGGAAACCTATCCGGCGCGTGAGGGCCGCGTTACGCTCCGCCTCTGCGCCACGTCGCGTTCCCTTGCGTTCGCCTGCTCCCTCGCGGAGGGCTGCGCGACCATCCTTTCTGTCTTGAATCCCGAGGAGGGGCCCATGTCCGACGAAAACAATACGGCTGCCGGGGCCGCGCCGTCCGAAGGCGTCGATACCGGCGAACTGGAAGTGACGCTGACCTTTGAACTGGAACGCCGCCTCATGACGGTGCGGGACGTGGAGACGCTCGCCCCCGGCTATACTTTCGCGTTCGGCGGCGATGCGCTCGCCCCGGTCACGCTGTACGCCAACGGCAAATCCGTCGGCAAGGGGCGCCTTGTGGATTTGAACGGGACGCTCGGCGTACAGGTCGTCAGCCTCGGCAAGGTGGGAGAGTAGGCATGACGGGCGTCAATCCGTTATATTTCATTGTGGGCATGGCTTTGTTGGGCCTTGCTCCGTTTTTCCTGATGATGGTCACGTCCTACGTGAAGATCGTGGTGGTCACGTCGCTTGTCCGCAACGCCCTCGGCGTGCAGCAGGTCCCGCCCGCGATGGTCATGAACGGCCTTGCCATCATATTGAGCCTGTTCATTATGGCCCCCATGATGATGAGTACGATGGACATCGCCGAGAAACTCCAGATCAGCGCGGAGCCTTCGCCGAAGGAAGTTATCGGCATCGTCGACAAGCTGTCGCCGCCGCTGCGCAAGTTCCTTTCGGACAATACGGAGGACGGCGTGCTCCGGGCCTTTATGAGCACGGCGAAGCGTATCTGGCCCAAAGAACAGCATGATCAGATTTCCAAAGACAACATGCTGATCCTCGTGCCCGCGTTTACCATTTCCGAATTGACCAAGGCGTTTCAGGTGGGGTTCCTGCTGTATTTGCCGTTTATCGCCATCGACCTTATCATTTCCAATATCCTGTTGGCGATGGGCATGATGATGGTATCTCCCATGACCATTTCCCTGCCCTTCAAACTCCTGCTTTTCGTGACCCTTGACGGGTGGCTTAAGATCAGTCAAGGATTGCTCTTAAGCTACAAATAGCAACAACATCAGGAAGAACGTGTATGCAAGTTATCACATCGGAACAGGGTTGCGTCGGTATCATTGCGCTTACCGGAAGGATCGACGCAACCACGGCGAGCAGTTTTGAAACCTCCTGCCGTGAGCTTCTGGATTCCGGGGCCAAAAAGGTCGTGGTGGATCTTGGTGGTGTCGAATACATCAGTTCCGCAGGGTTACGGGTCATTTTGACGATGGTTAAGGCGAGTAAGGCCGCCGCGGCGACGCTGGCGTTCTGTTCCATGCAGTCGATGGTGGCGGAAGTTTTCAAAATTTCGGGATTCAGCTCCATGCTCCCCATTTACGCCACGCGCGACGAGGCCGTCAGCGCCCTTTCCTGAGGAGGCGATCATGGCGACGCTCAGCGTTCCGGCCAGTCTTGAGCAGCTGGCGAATGTCAATGCCTTTATCCACGAGACCATCCCTTCTTCATACAGGCCGCTGATCCCGCAGGTGGAGCTTGCCGCTGAGGAACTTTTGGTCAACGTATTCAGCTATGCCTATCCGGATGTCCCGGGTGAGGCGCAGGTCGCCTGCCGGGAAGTGCGGCTCGACAACGTGCCGTACTTCTGCTTCAAGGTGCAGGACTGGGGAGCCCCTTTCGATCCTTTCCTTGAAGCGCCGGTCCCGGACGTATCGCTCGGCGTGGACGAGCGGCCCGTGGGCGGGCTCGGCATCCATTTGATCAAGTCCGTAGTGGCCCACTATACCTATGCCTACTACGAACAGTCGAATATCATCGAACTCTATTTCGCGCTGCCCGAGTGATCCGCGTCCTGAGTTTTTGCCTGGCGGCGGGGATGTTCGTATCCGGCACGGCTTCGGCGGGCGTCATCCTGCATGAGGAGCTCTCGACGGACGAGCGCCCGGCCCAACGCCTGCGCCCCGTGCATCCCGGCGGCCAATCCGAAAGCCCCTTGCCGCCGCGTCCCTCCATCCCTACTGAAAACCTGCTCGACCAGATGGACATTTACGCGCTGTCGCCCCATGCGGCGGCGCTGTCCCTGCCGCGCATGGTGTCGCCGCAATTGGTTCTCCGCGCCCATGCCGGAAAAGGGACGCTCCCTCCGCCCGCCGTCTGGCGGGAACTCGTGGCCAAGGCCAGCGGCCGCTACGGGCTCGATCCCCGGCTTATCGCGGCGGTGATCAAGGTGGAGTCCAATTTCGAAACCATCGCTGAATCGGAGAAGGGCGCACAGGGGCTCATGCAGCTTATGCCGGGGACGCAACAGATGCTCGGCGTTATCGATCCTTTCGATCCCGAGGCCAATGTGGACGCGGGGAGCCGCTATCTGCGCCAGCAGATTGACCGCTTCGGCAGGCTTGATCTCGCGCTCGCCGCCTATAATGCCGGGCCGGGCAACGTCCTGCGCTACGGGGGCATCCCGCCTTTCGCAGAAACACAAGCCTACGTGAGCAAGGTGCTGTCACTGCTGGATGCCGACAACTGAGCGATCCGGCTATTCTTTTCAAGGAAAAGACTCTCTCGAAAACGTCCCCGCCGTATTCATCCTCGCGCCCTCTTCTTTTCCCCTTTCCCTGCAGAGCCCGCCGCCAGACAAAGAAAATCCCTCGCAGCACGGAAAAGCCGCCGCGAGGGATTCAATAAGGGTGGAAAGCCTTTGGTGGAGGTAGGTGGGGGGAGGAGGCCCCTTTCTCCAGAGAGGGGCCTCCTCCCCCCACCTACCTGCTTACCATCGTTACTCATCAAACGTGGGCCGGTTCTCCGCCTTGATGGCTTTGCGGACATCGACGAATTCGGGCTCGCCCCACGGAAGGGCGGGGGTGCGCTTGGGCGCCACATTGACGAAGGTGCTCTCGCCGTTGATCTGAACGCGCACGGCTATGGTCCCGTCGGGAGACGCCTCGGCGGCCCGGACGCCTTTGGGCGAGTAGGAGGCCACGAGGCTGGCCGCGTCCTGAAGCGTTTCGTTATCCCACGGGGTGAGCTGGCGGGCAAGTGCGAAAGGGCTCGGAAAGTCACGCACGCGGAGGATGGCGTCGCCGGGACGGACCAGACGCTCCAGCGCCGAGTTGTCCGCTTCGTTGCGGCCCATCGACAGCCAGTGATCACCGAACCAGTACTGACGCCCGATGTTGGACAATTCGAAGTCTTCAACCGTCGGCTCTTTGAGGCGCGTCAGGACCGGCCAATAGCGCCGGGAGTTTTCCTTTTCCGCTAGTTTGCACCCTCCGGCGGGCGTGGGGATCTCTTTCAGGCCCATTTGATCGGCCAACGCCATTTGGGACTTCCGGCCGCGCCCGAAGATACCGAGCAGCTTGTTGCGATCCACCAAGCCCGAGATTTCAGGGGCGGTCGGATCGAGCAGTTGGGCGCTGAGCGGACGGAGGAGGGACTCCTTAACCTCTGCGTCGCGGCGGATGACATTGAGGGTGTCGCGGCGCTGGGACATGGGGCGCTGCCCGAGCACTTCACCGGAGATAAGGAATGACGCTCCCCATTTTTTCATGAGTTCCCGTGCTTTGCGCATCATGAGGATTTTGCAGTCGACACAGGGGTTCATGACTTTGCCGAAACCGTGGGCGGGGCGTTCCCTCAGGAGGCGCACGAACGCTTCACCGACGTCCACGGCTTCCACCTCAAGGCCGTACACCTTCTCCCAGTGGGGGATCAATTGCGGCTTGCCGAAAAAGGGGGTGACAAAATGCAGGCAACGGACAACCAGCCCTTGTTCCATGATCAGGCGGGCAGCGAGGATGCTGTCCAGCCCGCCGGAAAACAGGGCAAATGCATGCGGAGTGGAGGTATTCATAAAGCTATTCTACTGCGCCGGATACATGAACACAAGCGTCTGTTGTGTTGGCGCACAAGGGAAAAGGGCATGGCGTCGGCGTTTGCCGGATCGCACATGCCCTTTTTTATGGGGGCATCGTCCGATGCCCCGAATGAGGTGTGGGAGAACCGCGGGACGCATACGGGTTCTCTCGCCCCCCTTAGACAGCGGAAAAGCTGGCTTTAGGGATGATCTTTGAACTTGTTCATCAGGTGTTCGTTGCCGCTGTGGCAGGGCGTACAGTCCATGACGCTCTTCATGTTGTCGGCTTCCTTGCCCTTGGCGTGGCATTCGCCGCAGGTGGTGACGGATTGCGGAGCAGCGAGAGCGGGCTTGAAGGTTCCGTCGATTTTAGCGTTCATGATTTCGACGGCCTTGTAGGTGACGTCGGCGGTGAGGCGGCCGCAGCGTTCGCTGCGCGCCTTGGAGTTTGCCTCAACCTTGTTTTCGAAGCACCATCGGCTCAGGGAGACGTGACACAGTACGGAATCGGCTACGCTGGTGGGAAGATCGCCCTTCACGCCCTTGGCGGCTTCGCCGGGGTTGAAGATGGGCAGTTTCGCCGTTTCGTACCAGCGGTAGAGTTCCGACACCATCGCGTTGCGTTCCTTTCTTCCCCAGAAAAGGGCGTAAGCCGAAGCGGGGCCGAGCAGCGCGCCGCAGATGGTGCCCCAGTCGGAGATGCCGCCCTTGCCGACTTCGAGCATGGCAAAGGGGAACTGATTGTACGGGGCGCCGTATTTTTCGCCCATAAGGCCCACGATGGCGTAGAATGCGCCGTACGCGCATCCCAAGCCCTTGTGCCAGTAGCCGTCATAGGCCACGGCGGCGCATTCCTTCGGATCAAGCTTATGGGGCTTCCAACCAAAGTCCCCGTTGATTTGCTCAAAGCGTTTGGTCTTGGGATCCGCCGCAATACTGGTCCCCACAACGGATGCGACGGTACCGCCGACGGCGAGTCCGCCCAATGCCCCAAGCATCGCTCTTCTGGTCAGTTCCATAGCCACTCCTCCTTGCAAGCTCGTTTGTTCTTTTCTGCTCAATATCGTTTTTGCCCGTCACAGAGGACGTCCGTTCGGCATTTTTACCGATATTGGGTGATAAAAAGAGCCTTCTAAGCTTTTGTCCGCGACGCATGGCCTGCGTACAGACGTTTATCAAACGGGTTGTTCGACAATTCACGTGAAGGATGCCTCCAATCCATTATCCTGTCAATGGGGATTAACGGAAAAAGAGGACAGCTCCGTATGAGAGCTTTGCGTTTCTGAGCGGTTAGAGGGCAAAAAAAGTGCCCCGGGCGATTACGCCGAGGGGCACCTTTTTTCATCTGGGGAAAACTACTTGGTTTCGTGGAGCCACGCCTTCATCTTTTCCAGCTGGCGCACCACGGACAACGGGCCGGTGCCGCCGGGGGCGTTCCTGCGGGCGACGGCGGCGCGGTATTCGAGCACGTCGAACACATCGGGGCCGATGCGATCGCACAGGCCCTGAAGCGCGTCAAGCGGCAGGGCTTCGAGCGAGAGGTTCTTCCCTTCGGCCAGCGCCACGGCGGAACCCGTGATGTGGTGGGCTTCGCGGAAGGGAATGCCCTTTGTGACCAGGTAGTCCGCAAGCTCGGTCGCGTTGAGGAAACCGGCGGTGAGGGCGCGGGCCATGCGGACTTCATCGAAGCGTAGGGCCTTCATCATGCCCGCCATAAGCTCCAGGGACGTGCTCAGGGTGTGGTCGGCGTCAAGGAAAGGCTCCTTGTCTTCCTGGAGGTCACGGTTGTAGGTCAGGGGGAGGCCCTTCAGGATGGTGAGCATGGCGGTCAAATCGCCGTACACCCGGCCCACCTTGCCGCGCATGATTTCGGCGACGTCGGGGTTTTTCTTCTGGGGCATGATGGAGGAGCCCGTGGCATAGGCGTCGGGCAGCTTCACAAAGCCGAAGGCCGGGTTCGACCACAGGATGATCTCCTCGCAGCAGCGGGAGAGGTGCATCATGGCCGTGCTGGCGCAGAACAGGGCTTCGATGACGAAATCCCGGTCGGACACGGCGTCCATGCTGTTGTCGAATGTGCCGTACATGTCCAGCTCGCGGGCCACGGATGCGGGATCGAGCGGGTAGGTCGTCCCGGCGAGGGCGGCCGCGCCGAGGGGGCTGATGCGGGTGCGCTTTTCGCAGTCGGCCATGCGCTGGACGTCGCGGCGGAGCATCCAGGCATAGGCGAGCAGGTGATGGGCGAGGCTGACGGGCTGCGCGGGCTGGAGGTGGGTGCAGCCGGGGAGGATGGTGTCCTGATGTTCTTCGGCGCGGGCCATGTATACGGCGGCCAGTTCGCGGGCGAGGCGCTGCCATTCGCGGAGCCGGTCGGAGACGAACAGGCGGAAGTCGAGCGCGACCTGATCGTTGCGGCTGCGGCCCGTGTGGAGCTTCTTGCCCACGTCGCCCACGAGTTCGGTGAGGCGGCTTTCGATGTTCATGTGGACGTCTTCCAGTTCTTTTTTCCACTGGAAGGTGCCGTCCTCGATTTCCGCGCGCACGGCGGCGAGGCCGGCGACGAGCTGATCGGCTTCCTCGGCGCTGATGACGCCCTGCCGGGCCAGCATACGCGCGTGGGCGCACGAGCCGGCGATATCCTGCTTGTACAGGGCCCAGTCGTAGGAAATGGACTGCGTATAGGCTTCAACGGAAGCGGCGGTGCCTTCGTGGAACCGTCCGCCCCAGAGTTTTTCTTTCGCCATAGGTGTCTCCGTGTTTGCCTCCGGCGGCAAGGGGCTGCCGCCCCTTGACCCTGCTTGGGGGGCATGATGCCCCCCAAACCCCCTCGGCGCGGAACGGCTCCCCGCACGGCTGCGCCGCACGGGGAGCCGTTCCGCTTTGAGAGGCTTTGAGAGACACCCCAGTCAACACAGGCCAAAACCTGCCGGGGGACGTATGCTCGTGTTTGCCTAGTATGTTTCCCCGCCCTTCATCGACCCTTGCAAAAGTCTTGGGAAGGGGTGGGGAGGGTTTGGGAGGGGCGGGGAGAACCTTTCTTCAGAAAGGTTTCCCCGCCCCTCCCAATCTTCACAGTCAACTCATCTTACTTGATGAGGTCTTTGCGGTAGCCGCGGATGCGGAGGCTGTTCAGCTTGATGAAGCCGGCGGCGTCCTTGTGGTCGTAGGTGGCGCATTCCTCGAAGGTGGCGAGGTCGGCGCAGTACAGGGTGTTCTTGGATTCGCGGCCGACGGGCCATGCGTTGCCCTTGTAGAGCTTCAGGCGCACGGTGCCGGAAACGCGTTCCTGCGACTTGTCGATGAAGGCCTGCATGGCCTCGCGCTCGGGGGAATACCAGAAACCGTTGTAGATGGCTCCGGCGTAGGAGGGCATCATCATGTCGCGGATGTGCATGGTTTCGCGTTCCATCGTGATGCCTTCGAGGTCCTTGTGGGCCACGTAGATGATGGTGCCGCCGGGGGTCTCGTACACGCCGCGGGACTTGATGCCCACAAAGCGGTTCTCGACCATGTCCACGCGGCCGATGCCGTGCTTGCGGCCAAGTTCGTTCAGCTTCACCATGATCTGGGCGGGCGACAGGGCTTCGCCGTTCACCGCGACCGGGTCGCCGTGTTCGAAGGTGATGGTGACGTATTCGGCTTCATCAGGGGCCTTCTCGAACGGGACGGCCATGATATGGGAGGCTTCGAGGGGTTCTTCCCACGGATCTTCAAGCTCGCCGCCTTCGAAGCTGCAATGGAGCATGTTGCGGTCCATGCTGTAGTGCTTCGCACCGGAGGAGATCGGAATGTTGTGCTGTTCGGCAAAGAAGTTCAGGGCGGTACGGGACATCAGATCCCATTCGCGCCAGGGGGCGATCACGCGCAGATCGGGCGCGAGGGCGGCGGCGGACAGCTCGAAGCGGACCTGGTCGTTGCCCTTGCCGGTCGCGCCGTGGGCGAGGGCGTCGGCGCCTTCGGCACGGGCGATTTCCACGAGGCGCTTGGTGATCAGCGGGCGGGCCACGGAGGTGCCGAGCAGGTAGCGGCCTTCATACAGAGCGCCGGAGCGGAGCATGGGGAAGATGAAGTCCTTGGCGAACTCTTCGCGCAGGTCTTCGATATAGGCCTTGGTCGCGCCGGTCCTGAGGGCTTTTTCGTCCACGCCGTTCAGGTCGTCTTCCTGCCCCACGTCGGCGGTCATGGTGATCACTTCGCAGCCGTAGTTCACCTGAAGCCACTTGAGGATAACGGAGGTGTCCAGCCCGCCGGAATAGGCGAGCACCACTTTCTTGATGTTTCTCTGCTGAGCCATGAAATCTCTCCAATGAGATGAGGAATATGCTTTCGGAGCCGCGGACCGGGGAGGAGGGCGGTTCCGTTAGAGCCAGAGGTACGGGTTGTTGGCGAGTTCTTCGCCTACGTTGGTGTTGGGGCCGTGGCCCGGATACACCGCGGTTTCCTGCGGAAGGATGAAGATCTTCTTGTGCAGCGACTTGCGCAGGGCTTCCTGGCTGCTGCCGGGGAAGTCCGTGCGGCCCACGGAGTGGTAGAAGAGCAGGTCGCCGGTCATGATGCTGTTCAGTTCCGGGAAATAGATGGAAAGGCTGCCGGGCGTGTGTCCGGGCGTAGTCAGCACTTCACACTTGATCGAACCGAAGGTGTGCGGGCCTTCCTTTAAATCTTCCCATTTGAACGTCGTCACCGGAGGGAAACCCCATGCGCCGCTGCCGCCGAGCTCGGTGCCGAGCAGGGAGGCATCCCCGGCGGGGCCGTAGACCGGAGCGCCGGTCGCTTCATGCAGGGCCGCCACGCCATACAGGTGATCGAAGTGGAAATGCGTGCACAGGATGGCCCGGAGCGTGAGGTTCTGTTCCTTGAGCAAGGCGAGGACTTCGCCGAGGCCGCTGTTCAAATCCCCGCCCGGATCGACGGCGACGGCGTCCGAGCCGCTGATGACGATGTGGCAGTTGGTTTCAAGCGGCCCGATGGGAAATGTTTCGATGGGCATATTGAAATCTCCCTCTCTATGACAAGCGGCTGCCGACGCTCAAATAAACGGCTGCTCCGTTCCGCATGGGAAAAGAGAGCCGGAACAGGGCAGGCCGGTTGCGGCTGTAGGTTTGGCATATCCTTGGTGATCAGGATAAACTGCATGACTATAGCCCGAACCCGCCATTCGTGCAAATACCGCTCAATGGCGGAAAAACGGTCCCCGAAAAGCGCTTTCGCGGGACATTTCGCCAGTAATATATGTTATTCTTTGAATAAAAGGCGGAATGGCGAGGTCCGGAGCGATACAACCGATGGTCCGCAGCTCAGCAAAGTTTTTGCGGATAAGGGCGTATTCCGACAAAGGCCGGGGTGAAAGCGCCGCAACGCCCGTCACCCCGGCCCTGATTTCCCGTCAAACGGAAACTATTCCGCGTCGTCCTCGCTGCCGCCTTCGAGGGGGCGCGTGTATTTGCAGGTCTTTTCGGGGCAGGCGATGAACTTGCCCTTGGCCTTGGTATTTTTCAGCACCAGCAGCGGAGAGCCGCATTCCGGGCAGGGCTCGGCGATGGGCCAGTCCCACAGGGCATAGTCGCACTGGGGATAGTTGCTGCACGAGTAGAATATCTTGCCGCGCTTGGAACTTTTTTCCACAAGCACGCCGTTGCAGCCTTCACGGGGGCAGGGGACGCCGGTGGAATAGGGTTCGGCGTGCTTGCAGTCCGGATATCCGGAGCAGGCAATGAACCGGCTGCCGGTGCGGGAACGCTTGAGCACGAGATCCTTGCCGCATTCGGGGCAGGTCCCGACCTTTTCGAACTCCGGCTTGACCTTTTCCTGAAGGTGGATCTGCCCTTGCTCGTCGCGGGTGTAGTTCGAGGTATACCGGCACGCGGGGTAGCCGGTACACGCGAGGAACTGCCCGGTTTTGCCGAACTTCACGGCCAGCGGCTTGCCGCACTCGGGGCAGGGGATATCGGTCACCGTATCGGTTTTGGCCTTGCCCATGCTCTTGGCGGCTTCGAGCAGCGTGGGATCGAAATCGTTGTTGAAGTTGCGGAGCAGGGCCACCCAGTCCTGCTGGCCTTCGGCCACCTTGTCGAGCAGTTCTTCCATGTGCGCGGTGAAGCCCACGTCCATAAGCGTCTTGAAGTGCTCGCGCAGCCGGTCGCACACCACGCGGCCCAAGTCCGTGGGCGCGAAATGCTTTTCCTCCAGCGTCACGTAGTCGCGGTCCTGAAGGGTGGAGATGATCGAGGCATAAGTGGAAGGGCGGCCGATGCCGAGCTCTTCCAGTTCGCGCACCAGCGAGGCTTCGGTGAAGCGCGGGGAAGGCTGCGTGAACTTCTGTTCCTTGGTCAGGCTGTTGAGCTTGAGCGTTTCGCCCTTGGTGAGGGCGGGCAGCTCCACGCCTTCCTCGTCCTTGCCGCGCGGCATGACCGCGAGGAAGCCTGGGAACAACATGCGCTCGCCCTTGGAACGCCACTGGACCGGGCCGTTGTCGATGGTCACGGTCGTATCGTGGAAGCGGGCCGCCGCCATCTGGGAAGCGACGAAGCGCGCCCAGATGAGCCGGTAAACCTGATACTGGTCCGGGGCGAGGTAGGGCTTGACGTCCTCGGGCGTGAGGGTCACGTCGACGGGCCGGATGGCTTCGTGGGCGTCCTGAGCGTCGGACTTGGTCTTGAAATTCCGCTTGCCGCCGGGGGCAAGGTAGTCCTTGCCGAAACGGTTTTCGATGAAATCCGCCGCCGCTTTCTGCGCTTCGTCCGCGATGCGCACGGAGTCGGTACGCATGTAGGTGATGAGGGCGGTCGTGCCGCGATCGCCGAGCTCAAGGCCTTCATAGAGGCGCTGGGCGATGTTCATCGTGCGCTTGGCGGGATAGCTGAGGCGCTGGTTGGCGGCCTGCTGGAGCGTGGACGTGATGAACGGAGGCATGGGCGCGCGGCTGCGTTCCTTTTCTTCAATGGCGGAAACCGTGAACGGAGCGCCTTTCATCGCCTTTTCGAGCGCGTCGGCGGTTTCGGCGTTGGGGACGACCGGCTTCTTGCCTTCTACTTTCCAAAGCTCGGCCTTGAACGGCGGCGGGATGCTGCCTTCAAGGATCGCCTTGAACAGCCAGTATTCTTCGGGCACGAAAGCCTGCCGTTCCTCTTCACGCTCGACGATGAGGCGCAGGGCCACGGACTGGACGCGTCCGGCGGAGATGCCGCGTTTGACGTTTTTCCAGAGGAGCGGGGAGATCTTGTATCCCACGAGGCGGTCGAGCACGCGGCGGGCCTGCTGGGCGTCGAACAGGTTGACGTTGAGGTCGCGCGGGTGATCCAGCGCCTCATGTACGGCACGGGAGGTGATTTCGTTGAACTGGATACGCTTGATGTTCGGATTTTTGTCCTTCAAGAGTTCGGCGACGTGCCACGCGATGGCTTCCCCTTCGCGGTCGGGGTCGGGGGCGAGGAAGACGGTGTCCACCTTGGAAGCCGCGTCGCGCAGGGACTGCACGACCTTTTCCTTGCCTTGGATGATTTCGTATTCCGGGGCGAAATCGTTGGCTTCATCCACGCCGATGTTGCTTTTGGGAAGATCCCGGATATGGCCCACGCTGGCTTGCACCAGATAGCCGGGTCCCAGAAATTTTTTGATGGTCTTCACCTTGGCGGGAGATTCGACGATAATGAGACTTTTGCCCATGTGCGCATCCTTTTGACTGAATCCGCCACGGAAAATGACCCGTGGCGCAGCACAACATACGACACTGGCGCGTAACGTCAAGCCGCAAAGAGCAAGAAATCGGTTGCGGAGAACGTTCGGGGGAGGGAGCTTTCTGTAGAAAGCTCCCTCCCCCGGACCCCGCCCGTAAACGTATTGACGGGGGGGCGGCTGCGCGGAAGACGTTTGTTCCAGCCGGAATGAATGCCGTTTTTTGCGGAAAGCTTACGGGAAGCTCGGATCGCCTTGGACCGGAAAACCCAAACACGGTATTGGATAAAGATCTAGCTATACAAAAGGGATAGAAGTGTCAGAATGTCTGCTTTCAGAAAAAGCCCCTTCCTCACTCCCCGATATCTTCCTATGCTTTCTGATCGTTGAGGCGTTTCAGGGCGGCGGCACATTCGGCGCTGCCGAGATCCGCGCCCTTCTTGTACCAGACGGCGGCCTGTGCCGGATCGGCCTTGACGTCCTTACCCTGTTCGTACATTTGGCCGAGGTGCAGACAAGCGTCGGCGTCGCCGGCGGTAGCGGCTTTCTTATAGTAGTCGAGGGCCTTGCCCTTATCTTGCCCCACGCCGTAGCCTTGGGCGTACAGATCGCCGATGGCGCTGTAGGCGAGGGCATAGCCCTGATCGGCCGCTTTCTGGAACCAGCTCATGGCTGAGGCGTAATCTTTTTTGCCTTCCATATGGAGCTGTCCAAGCTTGGCCTGAGCGGCGGCATAGCCCTGATTGGCGGCGGAGGTGAACAGCGTGACGGCTTGTTCCGTATCCTTCTTTACCCCGCGGCCCAGTTCGTACATCTGGCCGAGCAGGTATTCGGCGTCGGGGTGCTCCAATTTAGCGAGCGGTTCCACAATAATGAATGCTTCTTCGTAGCTGCCGTTGTCATAGGCTTTTTGGGCCTGCTCAACTGAGGGGGCCGGGGTTTCTTTAGCCGGATCCGTGGCAGCCGGAGCCTGTGTCTTTACGTCGGCCTTGGCGTCCTTTTTGGTATCCGCCTTGGCTTCAGCGGGTTTGGCCGCCGCTGGCTTATCCGCAGCCACAGCGGCAGGTTTGGCGGCTTGCGCATGTTCTTCTATGGCCAGGGCTTCCGCCGCCGGAGCCAGAGAAAGCAGCGTGACGGCGACGAGGGCGGGGACAACCTGTTTCGTATTGATCATGATCAGAACCTCCTGTCGGAATAGAGGGCGAACGACCGGAATCTCCGGCCTATTGGGGCGGAGGCGTTTCGACCCTTGGGGACCATAGAAAAACGGCTCCCACGCTAGAGGTCAATGATTTACCGTAACGATATGGCTGTGGCGAAGAAAACCGGGGGAAGGGGGAGGGAAACTTTCTACAGAAAGTTTCCCTCCCCCTTCCCCCGGACCCTCATCCCCCTCTCTTCAAAGACTTTTGACTTTATCGAATCCCTGTTCATGCTTTTTGGGGAATGGAGGGAGGTCGTCTTTGTCAATGAGGAGAGTGCAGTCCTGAAAATATTGGGGCCTTCTAAGGAAAAGTAAAGAGACACAAAACTAAAAGAATCCCGTAAATCCAAACGGACCCGCGAGGACCGACAGTTTTGCTATAGCCGAGAACCGATGCGGCGGGCGGCTGCACAGATGAAAGTCTTGGGAAGGGGAGGGATGGGGCTTGGGGAAGGGAGGGGGAACCTTTCTCCAGAAAGGTTCCCCCTCCCTTCCCCAATTCCCCTTAGTTCTTCAAGCTGTGGATCGGCGCGGGGATGCGCCCGCCGAGGCTGATAAAGGTTCTGGCGTCGCCGCCGGGCACGGGGATGATGTCGGCTTCGCCAAGCAGTCCGCCGAAGCAGGCCTTTTCGCCGACGCCCTTTCCGGGCACGGGGATGACGCGCACGGCGGTGGTCTTGGAGTTGATCATGCCGATAGCCATTTCGTCGGCGATGATGCCGGAAATGGTGGCGGCGGGCGTGTCGCCGGGGATGGCGATCATGTCGAGGCCGACGGAGCACACGCTGGTCATGGCTTCAAGCTTTTCGAGGGACAGCGCGCCGGAACGGGTGGCCGCCTCAATGCTGGAGTCCTCGGAAACCGGGATGAACGCGCCGGACAAACCGCCCACATGGGACGAGGCGAACGCGCCGCCCTTTTTGACGGCGTCGTTGAGCATGGCAAGCACGGCTGTGGTGCCGGGCGCGCCGATGGAGGACAGGCCCACGCTCTGGAAGATTTCGCCCACGGAGTCCCCCACGGCGGGCGTCGGGGCAAGGGACAGATCCGCGACGCCGAAGGGCAGGTCGAGACGCTGCGCCACTTCCTTGCCGATGATCTCGCCGACGCGCGTTACCTTGTAGGCTGTGCGCTTGATGACTTCGGCCACTTCGCCGAGCGTGAATTCGCCGGGCTTGTGGTTTTCCATCGCGCGGTCGATGGCTTTCTTGACCACGCCGGGGCCGGAAACGCCCACGTTGATCACCACATCGGGCTCGCCCACGCCGAGGTACGCGCCCGCCATGAAGGGCACGTCCTGCGGAATGTTGGCGAACACCACCAGCTTGGCGCAGCCGAGGCCGTCACGGTCGCGGGTGGCTTCGGCGACATCAAGGATGCGCTGGCCGAGCAGGGCCACGGCATCCATATTGATGCCGGAGCGCGTCGAGGCCACGTTGATGGAGGAGCAGATGCGGTCCGTGGTGGCGAGGGCTTCCGGCAGGGCATCGATAAGATTGCGCTCGCCGGGCGTGATGCCTTTTTCCACCAGCGCGCCGAAGCCGCCGAGGAAGTCGACGCCCGCGTCCTTGGCGGATTCGTCGAGCACCTGGCAAGCCCGCACCATCTGATCGCGGGAGAAGGACGCGCCCACCACCCCGATGGGGCTGACGCTGATGCGCTTGTTGACGACGGGGATGCCGAACTTGTCGCCCACTTCGTTGCAGGTGGCGACGAGTTTGGCGGCGTATTTGGCGATCTTGGCGCGCACCCGGTAGGCGAACACGTCGAAATCGTGGCTGGCGCAGTCGAAAAGGCTGATGCCGAGCGTCACGGTACGCACATCGAGGTGTTCGTTGCGCAGCATGTTCAGGGTGCTGAGGACTTCACGATCTGTAAGCATGGAAACTTCCTCCGGGAAGTTTGTTTTGACACGGATGGGACCTGCCCGCCTCCTTGAGGGGAACCTGCGGAAAGGGGAGAGGATTGACCTCGACCTCAGGGAAACCCCTCGTATGCCGCTTAAACCGGCTGCACGCGGTGCAGGGCCTCGAAGATGTCGCGGTGCTGCATACTGAGCTGGAGGCCCAGGGTGCGGGCTTTGTCCTTGAGGGTGCGGCGCAGGGCGTTGCGGTCGATTTCCATCGGCAGGGAGATCTCGAATACCAGCAAGGCGCGCTTTTCTTCCTCAGGCATGAGAGCCTTGAGGTTTTCGATGTTTACCTTCTGATCCGCGAAAATCTTGGAGAACGCGGCGATGATTTCAAAACGGTCTTCGCCGTCCACCGTCACGACGAAAGGTTCGCTCTCGGCGGAACCGGACGTATCGCCTTCTTCAAAATCGCGGATCGTAACTGAAAGGTGCATCCCGCGGGATTCAATGGCTTTGGAAAGCTGGGTGTGGATGGTGCCGTTGTCCAGGCTTTCCTGTTTGTTGGCCACGAAAATGGCTGCAAACTGGTTCTTGAGAATGGTCTGGCTCACTTCTTCGATATTGCATTCAAGGGCCGAAAGGGTGCTGGATACGGCGTAGACGACGCCGGGGCAATCCAGACCGATGACCGAAACAACGATTTTGCTCACAGATACCTCTCGCGGCAGGTCTTTGGCTTTCCCAAAATAGGGGCTCAACAGCAGGGAAATCAGGCGGAAACATTCCGTCAGTCTCTTTTGCCAGCCCTCACCCGCTGTTAGCAAGCAAAAAGTTTGGTAACGACCGGCAGTTCCGTTTCAGCCCCCCTGGGAAACATTTTGACTGTATAAAAATTCCGCTGGAAAGTTTTCGAAAAAGGTTATATGGGGAGTCAATCTTGTCGATGCCGACAGACTTTTTTTGATTTTCTTATTAAAAGAAAAAGGAGGCACTCATGGTGCTCGATCCGAAAAAACACGCTGACTGGGAAATCGCTCAGGATGCCGAAACCCGTATGAAAACCGTGCAGCAGCTTGGTCGTGATATGGGCCTCCTTGATAAAGAGCTCCTGCCTTACGGCCATGTGATGGGCAAGGTCGACTACCGTGCCGTGCTCGAGCGCCTCGGGGACAAGCCCAACGGCAAGTATGTCGACGTGACCGCCATTACGCCCACGCCCCTCGGCGAGGGCAAATCCACGACCACCATCGGCCTCGTACAAGGCCTCGGACGCCGCAACAAGCGCGCTTCCGCCGCCATCCGCCAGCCTTCGGGCGGCCCCACGATGGGCGTGAAGGGCTCGGCCGCGGGCGGCGGGCTTTCCCAGTGCATCCCTTTGACGCAATATTCTTTGGGTTTTACCGGCGATATCAACGCGGTGATGAACGCCCATAACCTCGCCATGGTGGCGCTGACTTCCCGTATGCAGCATGAGCGGAATTATAATGATGAAAAGCTGCTCAAGCTGTCGGGGATGCCCCGCCTGAACATCGACCCCACCAATGTGAACATGGGCTGGGTCATGGATTTCTGCTGCCAGTCCCTGCGCAACATCATCATCGGCATGGACGGCACCAACGGGCGCTCCGACGGGTTCATGATGCGTTCCCGCTTTGACATCGCCGTGTCTTCCGAAGTCATGGCCATTCTCGCCATCGCCAAGGATTTGAAGGACCTCCGGCAGCGCATGGGCAAGATCATCGTGGCCTACGACCGCGACGGCAAACCCGTGACCACCGCCGATCTCGAAGTGGACGGCGCGATGACCGCGTGGATGGTGGAAGCCATCAACCCGAACCTTATCCAGACCATCGAAGGCCAGCCCGTGTTCGTACACGCCGGGCCGTTCGCCAACATCGCCATCGGGCAGAGTTCGGTCATCGCGGACCGCATCGGCCTCAAGCTGAACGAATACCATGTTACGGAGTCCGGTTTCGGCGCGGACATCGGCTACGAGAAGTTCTGGAACCTCAAATGCCACTACAGCGGCCTGACTCCGGACGCCGCCGTGGTCGTGGCGACCGTCCGCGCGCTCAAGAGTCACGGCGGCGCGCCCGTGCCCGTGCCGGGGCGTCCTCTGCCTGAGGAATACCGTACCGAGAACGTGGGCTTCGTGGAGGCAGGCTGCTGCAACCTGCTGCACCACATCAATACGGTGAAGCGTTCCGGTGTGTCGCCCGTGGTGTGCATCAACGCTTTTGTGACCGACACCAAGGCGGAAATCGCCAAAGTCCGTGAGCTGTGCGAAGCGGCCGGGGCGCGCGTGGCCCTGTCCACGCACTGGGAACACGGCGGCGAAGGCGCGCTGGAACTGGCCGATGCCGTCATGGACGCCTGCAACGACAAGACCGAGTTCAAGCCGCTGTACTCGTGGGATATGCCGTTTAAGGAACGTATCGAGCTGGTGGCCTGCGAAGTGTACGGCGCGGACGGCGTGGACTTCTCCGCCGAGGCGTCCCGCAAGCTGGCCGACATCCAGAAACGCGACGACGCCAACGAGCTTGGCCTGTGCATGGTGAAGACGCACCTGTCCCTGTCCGACGATCCGGGCGTGAAAGGCGCTCCCAAGGGGTGGAAGCTGCGTATCCGCGACGTGCTCACCTTCGGCGGCGCGGGCTTCGTGGTTCCGGTTTCCGGTTCCATCACGCTCATGCCCGGAACGGGCTCCAATCCTTCTTTCCGCAGGGTCGACGTGGACGTCGATACCGGCAGGGTGAAGGGGATCTTCTAATCTGCGTGAGAATTGGAGGAAAGCCTTCGAGCGGGCTTTCCTCCTCATTTTTCTAGCTTATTCAAGGTTTCAAAAGTCCTTCCTGCCATAGGGCGGCGATGCGTCGCGGATATATTTTTCCCCATCCTGCTTTTGTGACCTGTCAGTACGCTTGCTTTTTCCTCTCCTGATTCTATATGAGAGGCATTCCGGGTGCCGCCGCCAGGGGCGAGCGCTGCGGAGTTCATCCATCTTTACTTCAGGAATTCATTTTCCGGGCAACATATGGTCGCTGACCCATCAATCCGATTGCGCCCGCTGGAGCGGGAAGATCTGCCGTTTATCCATCAGCTGGACAACAATGCCAGCGTGATGCGTTACTGGTTTGAGGAGCCTTATGAGGCGTTTGTGGAACTGACGGATTTGTACGACAAGCACATCCACGATCAGAGCGAGCGCCGTTTTATCGTTGAGCACGACAGGGCCAAGGTCGGGCTGGTCGAGCTTGTCGAGATCGATTACGTCCACCGCAGGGCCGAATTTCAGATCATCATCGCACCCGCGCATCAAGGGCTCGGCTACGCGGCGAAGGCCGTTCTGCTCGTCATGGACTATGCGTTTACGGTGCTCAATCTCTATAAACTGTACCTCGTCGTGGACACGGAAAACAAAAAAGCCATTCACGTTTATAAGAAACTCGGGTTTGAGGTAGAGGGCGAATTGAAGCACGAATTCTTCAGCAATGGAGAATACCGAAACGCCTTGCGGATGTGCACGTTCCAGACCGATTATCTTATGAAAAAGAAAGAACAGGCTGCACAGTGGGCCTGACGGACACTCTGACCCAAGGATATTCTATGGCGGACATCATCAGCGGCACGGAGATGAGGGCGGCGATTCTTGACGAATTGCGTCAGGAAGTTGAGGCCATTCGGGAAAAGCACGGCACGGTTCCGGGGCTTGTGACCATTTTGGTCGGAGAAAATCCGGCTTCCATCAGTTATGTGACCTTGAAGGTGAAGACGGCGTTGTCGCTCGGCTTTCATGAGATTCAAGACAACCAGCCCGCGGACGTCAGCGAAGAGGCGCTTCTCGCGCTGATCGACAAGTACAACCGGGATCCGTCCATCCACGGTATCCTTGTCCAGCTTCCGCTCCCCAAGCATATCGACGAAAACAAGGTCATTTACGCCATCGATCCGGACAAGGACGTCGACGGATTCCACCCCGTCAATCTGGGCCGTATGGTTATCGGCGGCGATGCCGTACGTTTCCTGCCCTGTACGCCTGCGGGCATTCAGGAAATGCTGGTGCGCTCGGGCGTCGAAATGGCCGGGGCCGAAGTCGTGGTCGTTGGCCGTTCCAATATCGTCGGCAAGCCCATTTCCGTCATGCTCGGCCAGAAGGGGCCCGGTGCCAACGCCACGGTGACGATGGTTCATACCCGCACCAAAGACTTGGCGGAACATTGCCGCCGGGCCGACATCCTGATCGTCGCGGCTGGCGTTCCCGGTCTGGTGAAGCCGGACTGGATCAAGCCCGGCGCAACGGTTATCGACGTGGGCGTCAACCGGGTGGGTTTTAACGAGAAGACGGGCAAGCCCATTCTTTCCGGGGACGTGGATTTTGCCGAGGCCAGCAAGGTAGCCGGGAAGATCACCCCCGTGCCCGGCGGCGTGGGCCCCATGACCATTGCCATGCTCATGAAGAATACTGTCCGTTCCGCGTGGTATCACTTGGGGCGGTAGCGTTTGAGATGAAGGCACGGGGAAGGGGGCTTTTTGCAAAAAGCTCCCTCCCCCGGACCCCCACCCGCAAAAATCTTGACTGGTGGGGAGGCGGCGCGACGGAAGTTCCGTTGTGCCGTTTTTTTGCTGGAAGGGCTCTTGCCTGAATCCTTCACAGCTCATTTTTTCTCGGGAAGGCTGGCAAACAGGGACCCGATAAACACGAAAGTCTTTGAAGAGGAGGGGGGTGGGGTTTGGGGAGGGGGAGAAGAAACGTGGGGCCCCCTTCTCCAGAAAGGTTCTCCTCCCCTTCCCCAATATCTTCACATTATGTTAAAGCCAATCCGTTCTATAAGCGCAGCAGTTTCTGTACAAGTTTCCTTTCGGTCACATGAAGGCGCGAAAGCCCTTCGGCATCAAGGCCCGCACCGAGGGCGGCGGCCTTGCGCAGTGCCTGCGTGACGTCGGGGGATTCAAAGTCGGCTGAACTGGAAGCGTCAGAGTTGAGCAGCAGTTCGCAGCCGAAGCGTTCTGCCATGCGGACGATATGCCCGTTGGCGAGACAGTGCCGGGGGGCCGTGTTCAGCTCCAGCAATACGCCCTTCTCGGCGGCGAGTTGGGCATCTTCCACCGTAATCAGGCCGGGATGCGCTAAAATATCCACGCCCGCATTGATGGCGGCGAGGTTGGTCCCTGTCTCCACCACATCGGCAAGCTGACGGGGGATGCTTTCGCCGTGCGCAAGGATCAGCGCGGCACCTTGCTCCCGCGCCTGCCCCACGGCATCAGGCAGCAGGGCGGGGGGGACATGCACCAACTCCACCCCGGCGAAAGCCTCGATGTCCGCGTACAGGGAACAGGTCTTCACCAGCGTTTTGAGCGTGGGCAGCAGGATCGGCAGGGTCGAGGGATCGGCCCGGACGATCAGGCCGACGGCCCGGAATCCCGCGCATTTCGCCAGACGCATGGCCTCCGAGGGCAGCAGTCCGTCGCGCCCGCCCGAGCAGTTCACATGAATATGAAAGTCGAACATGGTGTTCCTTTTCCCTGAAGTGTTATCCCCGCAACTCGCCTATCAAAGAATGTTTCTTTGCGGTCACAATAGTGACGGGCACAATGAGGCCGGGTTTGCCGACTCCGGCAGGCAAGGAGACGTTGACGGCGTCGCCCCACGGGTCGCGTCCTTGCCAGCTTTCAGTGGCGGCATCTTCGCCGTCCTGTTTGCGGCTTGCCCCTTCAAGCAGAATATCCGTTTTACAGCCCACGCGGGCCTTGAGCCAGTCGGAGGAAAGATCCTCCTGCAAAGCCTGCAAGCGTTCGAGGCGACGCAGCTTTTCGGCGGGTTCGACCTTGTCGGTGTGGCGGCTGGCGGCGGTTCCGGGGCGGTCGGAATAACAGAAGGAGAAGCTCGACATGAAGTTGACCGCACGTACGGCGTCCAGCGTTTCTTGAAATTGCTCTTCCGTTTCGCCGGGAAAACCGACGATGAGGTCCGTGGACAGGGCAATGTCGGGGCGGGCGGCGCGGAGGCCTTCCACAAGCGTCATGTAGCGGGCCATGTCGTACTTGCGGTTCATGCGGGCCAGCACGCGATCCGATCCGGCTTGGAGCGGCAAGTGCAGGCGCGGGCAGAGGTTCGGAACTTCCCCGAACATGGCGATGACCTCTGGGGAGAGATCTTTAGGATGCGGAGTCACGAAACGCAGCCGGGCGAGCCCGGGCAGTTCCGACACCTTACGCAGCAGGCGTGCGAACGACGTGTCGCCGGAAGCGTGCTTATCGAGGCCGTAGGAGTTCACATTCTGGCCGAGCAGGGTGATTTCCTTCGCGCCGTTGTCGATGAGCGCCCGGCATTCGTCAAGGATGGCTCCGGCGTCGCGGGATTTCTGACGGCCCCGCGTGAAGGGGACGATGCAGTAGGTGCAGAAGTTGTCACAGCCCTGCATGATGTTGACGAAGGCCACTGGAGGGATCTTGCCTTCACCTTGCGCGGGCAGGGCGGGATCGCGTTCGGGGTAGATTTCGGAAAAGTCGGTGAGGTTCAGGCGCAGGGAAGGATCTCCATGCAGCCTTTCGATGGCGTCGGGAGCCATGGCGAGCCCGTCGCCGCCCACGACCAGCCGTACCTGCGGGAAACGCTCAAAGAAGCCCGCGCCGATCTGCTGGGCCACGCATCCCGCGACCACGGCAAACGAGCCGGGCACGCGGCGGGTTTCATATTTGATGCGCCCAAGCGCGGCATAGACTTTTTGTTCCGGTTTGTCGCGCACCGAGCAGGTGTTGAGGATGACGACTTCCGCCTTTTCAAGGGGCGATTCGACGAACCCCCGGCGTTGCAGGGATCTGGCGAGCCAAAACGAGTCGTTGACGTTCATCTGGCAGCCAAACGTGATGATATGGAAAGTTCCTTGCGCCATCGGGAGATGCTCCATGTGTCGCGGTAAACGCGGGAATGTTGAGGGATTCGGGAAGGAATAAGGCATCCCGGCATCCGGCGCAACCCCGTTTCGTTGCGTTCGGGGGTGCGCTGGCGTATCCTATGACGGCTTTAAAAGGCAAACAAGGAGCGTTCCATGCGGATCATACGGGTCGAACACGGCGGCACATCGTATTACGGCATCCTTGAGGACGGGTTGGTGTTCCGTCTTCACCAGCAGCCAGGGCACATGGAACCCATACCGCTTTCCGAAGCGAAGGTGCTTCCGCTGGTAACGCCTTCCAAGGTCGTTTGTGTCGGGCTCAACTACAAGGCGCACGCTGAGGAGCTCGGGTATCCCCTGCCCAACATGCCGAGTTTTTTCCTCAAGCCGCCGAGCAGCATTATCGGTAACGGCGAACCGATCGTATTGCCGTCGGGCATGGGCCGCATTGAGCATGAGGCGGAGCTGGCGATGGTCGTGGGCAAGGTATGCCGCAACCTGACGCCGGAGGAGGCGGAGGAAAGCCTGTTCGGGTTCACCTGTGCCAACGATGTGACGGCCCGCGAGGTACAGAAGGTCGATCCGCTCATCGGCCACTGCAAGTCCTACGATACGTTTTGTCCCATCGGCCCGTGGATTGAGACCGAGCTTGAGGATATCAACGATCTTTCCATCCGTTGCCTTGTAAACGGCGAAGTCCGTCAATCCGCGAATACCGGGGACATGATTTTCCGTCCTCTGGATTTGCTCTGTTTCCTTTCCCGCGTCATGACGCTGATGCCCGGAGACGTCATCCTTACAGGGACGCCGCCCGGCATTTCGCCCATTCAGGCGGATGACGTCGTGCAGGTGTCCATCGAAGGCATAGGTACCCTCTCCAACCCCGTCGAAGGCCCCGGTCCTGAAGAGAAGATTTTGCAGTAGGTGTGGGGAAGAAAAGGAAGAAGCTTGGAGGGGGCGGGGAACCTTTCTAGAGAAAGGTTCCCCGCCTCCTCCAAGCCCCCCTTCCAAAGATTTTCGACTGGCGGGGAGGCCGCGCGAAAGAAGTTCCGTCCGGCGGAAAACGGAAAAGGGGATTAGCCTGTTGAGGAAAAATATCCGTTGCAGCCAATAATTGTTGTCTTAAGAAAAGCCCGCTTAAACATATTTCGTTTAAGCGGGCTTTTCTTGCGCTTGCAGGAAAAACACCGAACAGGGATTCGATAAAGTCAAAAGTCTTTGAAGGGAAAGGGGTGGGGTTTGGGGAGGGGGAAGGGAAACTTTCTGGAGAAAGTTTCCCTTCCCCCTCCCCAATATTCATTCCCCTCCCTTATACTATCTTCACGCCGCCGATCCAGTGGGCGGAGACGCGGCCCTTGAGGGACTTACCGAGCCACGGGGTATTGTGGCTCTTGGAGTAGAGGGTCTCGGGCGTGACCTGCCATTCGAGCTCAGGATCGAAAAGGAAGAAGTCGGCGGGCGCGCCGGGCTCGAAGGTGTTGACCGGCAGGTTGAACACGCGGGCGGGCTCCGTGGCCCAGAGACGGATGAGATCTGCCTCGGTAAGCACACCTTCGCGGACAAGCCCGTAGGTGATGGTCAGGGCGAGATCCATGCCCGTGAAACCGTTGGGCGCTTCGTCAAAGGGCGTTTCTTTTTCGTGCGCAGCGTGTGGGGCGTGGTCGGTGGCAAGCATGTCGATGACGCCGGTCTTCACGGCTTCGCGCATGGCGGCAACGTCGGCGGGGGTGCGCAGCGGCGGGTTCACCTTGGCGAGCGTGTTGTAGCCGTTCACGGCGGTATCGTCGAGCGTCAGATAGTGCGGGGTCGTCTCGGCGGTCACCTTGACGCCGCGCGATTTGCCCCAGGCGATGATGTCGACCGTGCGTTTGGCGGAAACGTGCGCGATGTGCACGGGCACGCCGAGATAGTCGGCTAGCAGGATGCTGCGCGAAGCCTGAATGGTTTCGGCCACGTCGGGCTGGCCTTTGACGCCGAGGACGCCGCTGGTCGCGCCTTCGTTCATGTGCGATTTGGCGGCAAGATAGGGATCTTCGCAGTGGTCGATGACGATGAGATCGAGATCGGCGGCGTATTCCAGCATCCGGCGGAAGATTTCGGTATTGCCTACTGGGCGTCCGTCGTTGGAGATGGCGACGCATCCGGCATCCTTGAGTTCGGACATGCGGGTGAGTTCCTCACCCTTGAGGCCGACGGTGGCCGCCCCGATGGGATGGACGCGGGGACCGTTGGGCCACGAGCGGCGGGCGGACTCAAGGATCTGTTCCGTTACCGCGGCGTCGTCGTTGACCGGGTCGGTGTTCGCCATGCAGAGGATGGCTCCGAACCCGCCGTGCGCGGCGGAGCTGAGGCCCGTGGCTACGGTTTCCTTCCATTCATAACCGGGCTCGCGCAGGTGGGTATGCACATCAATAAAGCTCGGGAACAGGATTTTTCCGGCGGCATCCACGATTTCGGCGTCGGCGGGGGCATTGATGGAAGCGCTGAGGGACTGCACCTTGCCGTCGACGACGAGCAGGTCCACGGAGTCGCCCAGATAGCGGGCGTTTTTGATAAGAAGAGAGGACATCGGCGATCTCCGTTGTTAGAGGTTGTCCTTGATGTCGGGACGGGTGGCGAGGAGGTAGAGAACGGCCATGCGAACCGAAACCCCGGCGGAGACCTGATCGAGGATCAGCGACTGGGAGCTGTCCGCCAGGGCGTCGGAAACGTCGAGTCCGCGCAGGATGGGGCCGGGGTGCATGATGTGTGCGCCAGGCCTGGCCAATTCCATGTGGGCCGTGGTGAGGCAGAAGCGTTTGGAATATTCGCGCAGGTCGGGGAGCAGGCCCGCCTGCTGGCGTTCGAGCTGGAGGCGCAGGCACATGACGGCGTCCATGTCGCGCACGGCTTTCTTGCTGTCCGTGTAGACCGTGACGGGCCAGTTGTCCACGCCCGCGGGCAGGAGGGTGCGCGGGGCGCACAGGCTGACGTTCACGCCGAGCTTGGTGAGCAGCAGTACGTTGGAGCGGCAGACGCGGCTGTGGGCGCAGTCACCGAGGATAAGCAGGTTTTTGTCCTTGAAGGCGTTCCGGTCGTGTCCCCAGACCTGACGCAGGGAAAAGGCGTCGAGCAGGGCCTGGGTGGGATGCGCGTGCCAGCCGTCCCCGGCGTTGACCACGCCGCAGTGTAGGCGTTCGGCGAGGAACTGGGCCGCGCCGCTGCTGGAATGGCGGATGACGATGACATCGGGGTTCATGGCCTGGAGGGTCAGGGCCGTATCCTTCATGCTTTCGCCTTTCTGGAGGCTGGAACCGGATTTCGCCAGCCCGAAGGTGTCGGCGGAAAGGCGCTTGCCCGCCATGTCAAAAGAGGTCTTGGTGCGGGTGCTCGGTTCGGCGAAGAAGAGGACGACGCTTTTTCCCTTGAGGATGGGGACTTTCTTGACTGGCCGGGAGTTGATTTCGTGCAGGTTTGCGGCAGTATCAAGCAGGTGGAAAAGTTCTTCCTGCGTCAACTGGTCCACATCCAGCAAGTCTTTGTGAGGCCAATGGAAGGTTTCCTGTTGCATGGCGGCTTCTCGGGGGTTGACGTTGGAGCCTGTCGTCTCGGCAGGCCGATAGCGTATCGGCAGAAAACGGAAAAGCTCAAAAAAAACCCCGCTGGAACAACGGGGAATAGAGAGAAACCGGGGCAATGCCGTTTCGGATGGCTTCGGGATATTCGTGGCGGCGAAGGATAAAGAGCATTCGGCTTCTCTGAGATGGTTGACGTTTTTTGGGCGTATGCCCACACGGTACAATATGCGGACTGCCCCTTGATGTAAAGTTTTTTTTGCATGGGTTTGTGCCGGAGCGTAAAACGGGATAAGAGAGGCCATCCCGTGAACCGTATCCCGGAGAATCTATGCTTTTGTATATCCATGTACCGTTCTGCCGCCGCAAATGCCGGTATTGCGCTTTTTATTCCAATCCGTTGACCCGTTCGGGCGATGAAATGGCCGTGTATCTTTCAACGCTGTATGTCGAGCTGGGACAATGGGGGCGGCGTCTCGGCAGAGTGCCCGTGGAGAGCGTTTTCTTCGGCGGCGGCACGCCAAGCCTGCTTGATCCGGATCAACTGGAGGGCGTGCTGGATTGTGTGGGACGGACGTTTGGAGTGTTGCCCGGAGCGGAAATCAGCATGGAAGCCAACCCGGATTCCCTGCATACGGCGGAAAAGGCAAGCGGGTTTCTGGCGGCGGGCGTCAACCGGATTTCGCTGGGTGTGCAGTCGCTGCATGACGGGATGCTGGAGACGCTCGGACGGCTGCACAGGGCGAATGCGGCGCGGGAGGCGTTCCGGGCCATACGGGAAGCGGGCTGCGCCAATTTGAGCCTTGATCTGATGTGGGGGCTCCCGGGGCAGACGCTGGAGCAGTGGCTGGAGGATGCGCGCGCGGCAATCGCGCTTGGGCCGGAGCACATTTCCGCGTATGGGCTGACTTTGGAACCGGGGACGCCTCTTGCGGAATCCTGCGGGGATGCGGAGCTGCCTTCGGAAGACGTGCAGTGCGCCATGTATCTTGAAGGCATCCGGCTGTTTGAGGAGGCTGGGCTGCATCATTATGAAGTATCCAACTTTGCCAGGGATGGTTTCCGGTGCCGCCACAATCTGGGGTACTGGGAAGGCCGGGACTATCTGGGGGTCGGCCCTGCGGCGACATCCACGATCGGCGGGGAGCGCTGGACCAATCCGGAGGGGGAAGGCTGGTTGGAGCAGGTGCGGGAAGGGCGCCGCTGCCCTGAGCGGGAACCGTTGGATCGGGCAACGCGGGCGCTGGAGCTCATGATGCTGCGCCTGCGAACCGTGGATGGTTTGCCGCTGGATGCCTATGAGTCCTTGGCCGGACGCTCGTTTCTGGGGGATCACGGGGCGTTCGCCCACCGCCTCTGTGCTGAGGGGCTGGCCCGCATGGAGAACGGGGTGTTTCGGCTTACGGATGAAGGGATGCTTGTTTCCAACAGTATCCTCGGTGAACTTTTTGAAGAGGAACCCAAAAGCGCGGAATGAGCATTTCATCGAGGAAAAGAGGAACGTCCCTTATAATTATAGAAGGGGGGATTCCCATGCCCCTCCCCTCGCTGGACAAGGGTGACGTGCCCGTATATGGTATTTGCCTGTATATGTTTCAGCTTATTTATTGAAAATATTTATAAAAACAAACGGATGCGATTATGTCCGAACAGATGTGCGAACAGCGCCGCGAACGCCTGCGTGCGTTGATGCGGGAACAGGGAATCGAAGCGCTTTTGATCAGCCACGCGGCGAACCGGTACTATCTTTCGGGTTTCGAACTGCATGATGTGCAGTTGAACGAAAGCGCCGGCCGCCTGATTGTGATGGCGGACGGTAAAGACTGGATCTTGACGGATTCGCGCTATCTGGACGCGGCCCGGCGGCTGTGGGAGCCCGAGCGGGTTTTCATCTATGGCGCGGACGCGCCGGAAGATATCGCCAAGCTCTTGAAAGGGCTTGTGCCCGGCAAAACCATCGGCTTTGAGGCCCGCGCGGTCACGCTGGAATTCTATGAAAAATTCGCGGAAACGCTGGCGGGATCGGGCTGCCGCCTTTCAAAGGCTGACGGTCTGGTTGAACGGCTTCGCGTAATCAAAGATACGGAAGAGATCCGGCGTATGGAGATTTCCTGCCGCCTGAACCAGCAGATGATGGAGTGGCTGCCCGGCGTGCTCGTTCCCGGGCGAAGCGAAGCCGCCGTCTCGTGGGACATTGAAATGTTTTTCAGGCATCACGGGGCGACCGAGCTGGCCTTTACGAGCATTGTGGGGCATGGCCCCAACGCGGCGCTCCCGCACTACCTGCCCTCCAAAGACGCCCTTCTGGAGGCGGAAAATCTTGTGCTGGTGGATGTGGGGTGCCGTCTGGAAGACTACTGCTCCGATCAGACCAGGACTTTCTGGGTCGGCGAAAAGCCGACGGAGCGCTTCAAAAAGACGCTGGAGGCCGTACAAGAAGCGCAGCACAAGGCTATCCGGGCTATCCATCCCGGTGTTCTGGCCTGTGATGTGTATATGGCGGCCAGAGGGCACTTCGAGTCTCTCGGCGTTGCCGAAGCCTTTACGCATGGGCTCGGGCATGGCGTCGGACTGGAAACCCATGAGGGGCCGAGCCTTAATGGACGTAATAAAACCCCGCTGGAGCCCGGAATGATCGTGACCGTGGAGCCCGGCCTGTACTTCCCTGAATGGGGCGGGATCCGCTGGGAGCACATGGTGCTGGTCACTGAAGACGGCTGCCGGGTTCTGTAAGGTGAGCTCGTGAACATCGCTTTTGTGAACGCCACGTTTGGATGGGGCGGCGTAAAGACTTGGTACCTGCAATTTGCCGAGCGCCTTGCCAAGCGTGGTAATCATGTCTTCGTATACGGCAGGCAGCCTGAATTCATTGATGCGGCAAGAAAACGGGTGGGGCATGGTGAACAGGTTTCTTTCGGCGCGGATTTGAATCCGTCAGCAATCCGTTTTTTTTATAATGAGTTTAAAAAGCACGATATTGATGTCGTCATAACGAACATAGGAAAGGATATTGCGACGGCTGGAGTTGCCGCGCGGCTGCTGAAAATTCCAGTCGTACAAAGGATCGGTCTGCCGGAGGATATTCCATATCGGTTGAAGACCCGGTTGCTGCATACATGGATACGTCCAGCTTTTTTATGCCCATGCCGCTTCATCGCCGAAGGCTTCATCAAGAGTCTCCCATACATAAAAGCTGAAGATGTACATGTCGTTCTGAATGGTAAAAAAGCTTCCAGTGTTCCTCTGGAATTGCACCACCCCCGGCGCTTGGTATGCACACAACAGCTCGAATCCGATAAGGGACATGCCATGTTGCTGCGAGCATTATCCCGAGTTTCGGAGCCCTTTGAACTGCATATATGGGGAAAAGGCAGAGAAGAAGAGGTGTTGCGTCGACTTGCACAGGAATTGGGGCTGTCTGATTGCATCGTTTGGCATGGCTTTTCCATGAATATTATGGATGATCTGCAAGTCGGGGATATTTTTCTGCTGGCCTCCTATTCCGAAGGCTTGCCCAACACATTGCTCGAAGGCATGGCTGCGGGATTGCTGCCGATTACCCGTGAAGTTGGGGGCGTTGCTGAAGTAATCCCCGAGGCATTGCGGCGGTGGATGCTGCCTTATGAGGCGAAGGAAGATCTTTTTGCGGAAACCATCAGTGCTGCTATAAATCTCCCGGATACGGAGCTGCTGAAACTGCGTGAGTGGGCCCGCGAAACCTGCAGGACGCGTTTCGACATTGATGTTCAGGCGGAAAAGTTGGAAAACTGGTTATGTTGTTAAGTTAATTTTGCAATTTTTTATATTTAAATGGTTAATTTCTCCTTTTATAAGAATATTTTTTATATATTTGATAGTGTACTCTTTTTTGCTGTCTCTATATTTGTGAAAAGAATTTTTATAATATGTTAACTTTTAACTTCTTGCATGAAATGAATAATCCCTTGGGCACGAGATTCCCAAGAGAATTTTTCTGCATAGTTGCGGTTTTCCTGCTGCATTGCGATGAGGCGTTGTGGAAAATCTCCTAACCTTCGGATAGCGGCTGCCAAGCCTTCAGGGGTGGCTTCATGAGCGAACACAGCATTTTTTTCAGAAGTCAAGATATGCTGCAAATGGGGCATCGGAGTACAAACGATGGGCATTCCCATTGCAAGGGACTCTGCAAGTTTAAGAGGTGAAAGAAATTGATTTTTCATAATAGATGGGATAACAGAAATATGTACTCCTTGCATCGCATGAGGAAGAGAAGCATGATCAACATGTCCCATAAATTGTATACGTGAAGCTGCGGTCCTTGTAATCTCAGAAAATTCATTACGCATTTGTTCGTTACATTGCCCAATAAGACGTAGATGATAGTGCTCTGGAAGCTTACCAAATGCCTGAAGAAGAAGAAGAATACCCTTCTCGGGAATGAGTTGTCCAAAATAACCAAGAATGATCTTTGAGGTGGGAATAGAATAATTACAACACGAAAAGGTCGTAAGATTTACACCCGATGGGGCAATATATATAGGTGTTTGTATGTTTAATACATCTTTTGTTTGTTTTGCCAATAGTTCATCGATAAAAATTAACCCTGTAATCTGAGAAAATAGTTTTGATATTTTTTTGCGTAACTTGTTATCAATATTTGAATTTCCTGTAATATTGAAATCAAATTTGTGTACTTCGTGGAAAAGAGGTACTGCTGGTACCTTGAGGTGTTTTAAAAAAATAGAACGGGAAGCTTCCGTTCCCTCTCGTGTATAAAGTACTACATTTTTTTTATTAATAATATTTTTTATTAACCATAGATTATAATTGAGGCCACGCAGCTTTTGTGAGGTGAAGTGTATTTGATTAGACTGTCTAGAGAAATTTATTCCATAACAGTCTTTAAGAAATGAATTTCTATTATTGATAGTGTCATTGAATGAAAAAAAAGCATTTGTATTTATATTATGATGAGAAAAAGCTGCTACCATATTTACTCCCTGAATCATGTTTGCGGAATTGTCAGGGAATCGAAATTTTTTTGCATAAATAAGATTCATAGTTTTCTCTATTTATATAAAAAATTTATATTTTCTGTTTAATGATATTGCTGATTGAAAAATGTTAGGAAAGAGAGACTGTATTTTTGCATAAAATTGGTATTTTTTAAAAGCTTTTTCATTCCGCCCTGCATTTTTAAAATGTAAGAGTTTTCCTGTTTTACAGGCTACATCATTATACATTTCTGCTTCTAGTAAAAGAATATTTAAACTATTCCATTTTTGAATATATTTTGCTTCTAGTAAATTTATTTGATCAGAAAAAATATCGCTAAGAGCTTTTTGATCTGTAGTGTCGGGTTCACAACATTTTTTTTCCCAAAATAAAAGCAACTCCTTTACTTCGAACGTATTCCTAAAGAAAAGGACACCTGAATTTATAAATCCATTTACGTAATATTCTTTTTTTCTTTCTTTTCGATGTCTTGGTGTTATTGCAATGTCGATATCTTTGAAAAGATTATGATGAAATTTTGATGTGAACAGAGTATCCGCGTCAACATAAAGAATATTTTTATTATGACATGATAAATAATCAAGTATACATGATGGCTTATGTGTCGCTTGAATATAATTGGAGGAGTTTTTCATGTAGAAACTTTGGGAAATGGGAATTATTCTTATTTCACTCTGGAGTGATTTTTTTTGAGCCTCCGTTAGGCCGAGATCATAAATTATGGGAAAAAAATGATAACGGTTAAAAACATTTTTTTCAAATATTTTTAAAAATTTAAAATACTTTTGATCTCCGCATGTCATAATGTCAAAGTCATTCATATTGAACTCGATTACCTCAGGAGAATAGAGTGCTTAAATGTGATAGTCGCTGTTGTGTATTGGTGGGGAGTTTTTTGTTTTTTGTTAGTCTAGCTCTCGAATGGAATGTTAATCTTTTCCGAACTATCTGTCTTTGTACCGTACTAGTAGCTATTTGGAAAGAACCTTTTTTTAGAGATATGATTTCAAAATCAAAACAACTGTACACTTCTTTACTTTTTCCTGTAATAGCTTTCTTTTCTTTTGTTACAGGTCCTTATGGGACAGGAGGATTAAAAACTTTTGATTGGGTTATCTATTTGCTTATTGGAATAACAATTTCTTTATCTAGTAAGAAAGATATAAAAATATTATTGACTATCCCTTTAGTATGTGTTTGTTTTTCTCTTCTAATTATATTTTTTCAATGGATTGTCAATGGTAATATTGATATGCTGTTTCAGCATGATATGAAAATGAAAATCTATAATGAAAGCGCAAATCGTATGGGATTTGTCCTTTCTCTTTCTGCAGCAATAGTATTTGGATTTTTCCCTTTACTTAGAAAATATACATGGTCTCTTTTAATTTTACTATTGATAACAACCATGCTGTGCTGGTTTACACAATCGAGATCTGCTATTTTTGCTCTTGTTGGCACAGCGGGAGTGGTATTTATTTTTTTTATACGTAGTGAATTGAAACAAGGTATTATTATTCTTACGTTTTTTTTGCTTGTTTTAGGGGGTGCTTTTTTCTATATAGGTGGGGAAAGGATAACGCAGACTGTTTATAGAGGTTCATGGGATTTTTTACTTAATGGACGCGGTGACATATGGGAAGCTGCTTGGGAGATTTTTCAGAAATATCCTATAGTCGGAGGTGGTGTAGATAGTTTCCGCGATGCGTTGGAATGCCATCTTAATCTTTTAGAGAATGCAGGGCGTTTTCCAGATATAAGATCCCAATATATCTTTTGGAATGCTCATCAAATGATACTGGGTATTCTCTGTGAAACAGGTATAGCAGGACTAATTATTTTTATTTTATTAATATATAGAGCCATCCGAGATGGTATTAAAAATTATCCTGAAACATTTCCAGCATTATTAATGCTTGTTGATTTTCTCATTGCGGGAATTGGGGGATATGGTTTTCATCGTAGTTGGAACTCAGCTTTTTTCTTTTTGGCTATCGGTTTGATAGAAGGATTGCGATTAAGAAAAAACTCGTTAATACGCCAACCTCCAGCACAGCACGACCAGCCCTGCGGCGCTCAGGCCGAGTAGCGTATTTATGACCGGAGAGGGGAGGGCCGTACGCCGTGATATCCAGCCTGCGGTCCCTCCTACAATGAAGCCGGAGAGCAGTCCGAACAGGTGTGCGGCGTAATCCGTTTTGTCGCCTTCCGTGCCGAGCATGGCGAGGATGCCCGTGCCTGCGGCCAACAGGAGGATGCCTCTGCGCCAGGAGAGCTTTCCGGTATCGCTCTGCGTTCTGCTGCCCCATCCTTGAAGGGCCATGAATCCGGAAAGCACGCCCACCGTGCCGAAAAGGGCCGTGGAGAAGCCGAGGCTGATATGCCCGGCGGGGCGGTACCATGCGTTGAGGGCGTTGCCGAAGCTTCCGGCCAGCAAGATAAGAAAGAGGCCAAGCCCGAGGCCCACCCTGCGGCAGAGCAGGATCAGAAAAGGCGCGCCGAACAGGACATTGCCGAAGAGGTGCTGGCTGTCGGCGTGCAGGGTCAATGCCGTAACGCAACGATACCACTCTCCGAATGTCTTCACGCGAAAAACATCCAGTGAGCCGAGCCGCGACCATTCTTCAGATGGCAGATCCGGCAGGCCGGGAAGATGGGCCAAAAATCCCCAATGCATCCTGACGCCATGCCAGAGGATGAGCAGAAGCAGCACTGACAGCACCCAGTGCGCGTTGTTGTGCGTGGGGGGCTCGATGTAGACAGGGCGTGGCTTTCTGCTTTCGGCCAGTACGGCCTCCAGCTCGGAACGGGCCTGGCGTTCGAGCAGGGCGGGGACGTACAGGCGGAGCTTGTTGCCTCGTCCTGTAAGCAGGTACGGGATGTTCCGGGAGGCGAGTATTGTGATCCAAAGATCGAACAGGTGCGGAGGAGGGAGGGTAGGCCGCTTTTCCCCGTCGTCGATCATCCTCCAAAAACGGGGGACGCTGTAGGGGCGCATCCACAGCCGCAGTTTACGCCTGCGCAGAGGAGGGCGGCGCGAAGGGGTGGATGTGGCCTGCCGTGTGGGCGAGAGGTGGCGTGGTGGCGGTGTCATGTCCTTGAGGTAAGGTCTGTTCTTCAAAAAGCAAAAAAATCCCCGGCTGCGGACAACCGGGGATTTTTGGAAAACCATGCCGCAGACACGGGAACTAGTCGGCCTTGCGGACAACGGGTTTCGTAACCACGCCGGAGCGCAGGCAGCGGGTGCACACGGAAACCGTGCGGACTTCGCCGTTGGCGAACTGGTGACGCACGTTCTGAAGGTTGGGGTTGAACACACGCTTGGTCTTGATGTTGGAATGGCTCACATAGTTGCCGGTCTGGGGCTTTTTGCCACAAAATTCGCACTGCTTGGACATGACATCCTCCATATATTCGGACGGTCGCCCGAAAAAATCTTTCTAGGGGCACGGACTGTCCGCACCAAAGACTGGTTTCATATACGCTCTCCCAAAAAAACGCAAGAGGTAAGCCGCGTTTTTCGTACGGAACGGCTGGCTGTATTCCTTCCGTCGCGCGTCCGGAAGGGGAAAAGGAGCGGCGGGATTTCCGGAAAAGGTGCGCTTCTTCCTCTTGCCAGCGGGAACAATGGCGTGTAGGAACTGAGGGATTCATTATTCTTCATTTCCCTATATGATGGAGTGCCGCTGTTTCGGCGTGCGGCCATTGGTGTCAGCCGGTGGAGAGGCCGGTTGCGGACGAAACAAATCTACCCTTGCCCAGCGGGGAGCGATATGCCCAAGCGTACAGATCTCAAGAAGATCATGGTAATCGGTTCTGGCCCGATCGTCATCGGCCAAGCGTGCGAATTCGACTATTCCGGGACTCAGGGCATCAAGGCCCTGAAAGAAGAGGGATACGAGGTCGTACTGGTGAACTCCAACCCGGCGACCATCATGACCGACCCCGGGCTTGCGGATCGCACCTACATCGAACCTATCGAACCGGAAACGGTTGCCGCCATCGTGCGCAAGGAACGCCCGTGCGCCATCCTGCCCACTCTCGGCGGGCAGACGGGCCTGAACACGGCGCTCGCGCTGGCGAAATCCGGCGTGCTGGCCGAGTGCGGCACGGAACTCATCGGCGCGCGGGCCGAAGTCATCGAAAAGGCCGAAAGCCGTGAGCTGTTCCGTCAGGCGATGGAAAACATCGGCCTCAAGGTCCCTCAGAGCGCCATCGCCCACAATATGGACGACGTGCGCCGCATCGGTTCCTCCATGCCCTTCCCGATGATCATCCGCCCCGCCTTTACGCTCGGCGGCACGGGCGGCGGCATCGCCTACAATATGGAAGACCTTGAGGAAATCGCGGGTGACGGCCTGACCGCCAGCCCGGTGAGCGAAGTCATGATCGAGCAGTCGGTCATCGGCTGGAAAGAATTTGAGATGGAAGTCATGCGTGATACCGCGGACAACTGCGTGATCGTGTGCTCCATCGAAAACGTGGACGCCATGGGCGTGCACACCGGCGACTCCATCACCGTGGCCCCGGCGCAGACCCTCACGGACCGCGAATATCAGAAGATGCGCGACGCCTCCCTCGCCATCATGCGCGAAATCGGTGTGGAGACCGGCGGATCGAACGTGCAGTTCGGCGTCAATCCCGCTAACGGCGAACTCGTGATCATCGAGATGAACCCCCGCGTGTCCCGTTCCTCCGCGCTGGCTTCCAAGGCGACCGGCTTCCCCATCGCCAAGATCGCGGCCAAGCTGGCCGTCGGCTATACGCTGGACGAGCTCCGCAACGACATTACCCGCGAAACCTCCGCGTCCTTCGAACCCACCATCGACTACTGCGTGGTCAAGATTCCCCGCTTCACCTTTGAGAAGTTCCCCGGAGCCAAGGACGAACTGACCACCTCCATGAAGAGCGTGGGGGAGACCATGGCCATTGGCCGGACTTTCAAGGAATCGCTCCAGAAAGGGCTACGTTCGCTGGAAATCGGGGCTATCGGCCTCGGCAGCAACTTCCGCGCCGCGTTGCCCTCGCGCGAAGATCTCATGGGTAAGCTCCGTATGCCCAACTCACGCCGTATGTTCGCCATCCGTCAGGCTATGCTTGTCGGGTTCACGCTGGAAGAACTCCATGAAATCACGTTGATCGATCCGTGGTTCCTGCGCCAGATCAAGGAAATCGTGGATATGGAAGGGCAGATCCGCGACTTTGCGCTGGCCAACTCCATGACGCCCGACAATCCGGAAATGGTCGCCGTGCTCCGCAAGGCCAAGGAATTCGGTTTCTCCGACCGTCAGCTTGCGGAAATGTGGAAGAAGCCCGAAGGCGACATCCGTGCCCTGCGCCGCGAAACCGGCACCGTGCCCACCTACTATCTGGTGGATACCTGCGCCGCGGAATTCGAAGCCTACACTCCCTATTTCTATTCGACCTATGAAACGGGTCAGGAAGTGGTTCCCGCCGACCGCAAAAAGGTCATCATCCTCGGCGGCGGCCCCAACCGCATCGGGCAGGGCATCGAGTTCGACTACTGCTGCTGCCACGCTTCCTTCGCCCTCAAGGACGCCGGGGTTCAGGCCATCATGGTCAACTCCAACCCCGAGACCGTTTCCACCGACTACGACACGTCCGACCGCCTCTATTTCGAGCCGCTGACTTTTGAAGACGTGATGCACATTGTGGAAAAGGAACGGCCCGACGGCGTGATCGTCCAGTTCGGCGGCCAGACGCCGCTAAACCTCGCCGTGCCGCTGTTGCGCGCGGGCGTGCCCATCCTCGGCACCAGCCCGGACGCCATCGATCGCGCCGAAGACCGCGAACGTTTTCAGGCTCTGCTCCAGAAGCTGTCGCTTCTCCAGCCCGCCAACGGCACGGCGACCACGCTGGAAGAATCCCGCGAGATCGCCCACCGCATCGGCTATCCCATTGTGATCCGCCCGAGCTACGTGCTTGGCGGGCGGGCCATGATGATCGTCTATGACGACGAGGAGATGGCGGAATACTTCGCGCTGCATGTCGGCAAGCAGAAGCTTGAGCATCCCGTGCTCATCGACAAATTCCTTGAAAACGCCATTGAAGTGGACGTGGACGCGCTGTCCGACGGTGAGGACGTGTACGTCGCCGGGGTTATGGAGCACATCGAAGAAGCGGGCATCCACTCGGGCGACTCCTCTTGCGTCTTGCCTCCCTATTCGCTGCCCGCCGAGACCGTCGCCGAAATCGAACGCCAGACCGTGGCTCTTGCCAAGGAACTGCGCGTCGTCGGCCTGATGAATATCCAGTTCGCGGTCAAGGACGGGGTTGTGTTCATCCTCGAAGTGAACCCCCGCGCTTCCCGTACCGCGCCGTTCGTCTCCAAGGCCACGGGCGTGCCCCTGCCGCGTCTCGCCACGCAGGTCATGCTCGGCAAGACCCTCAAGGAACTGGACCCCTGGTCCATGCGCCGTTCCGGGTACGTGTCCGTCAAGGAATCCGTCTTCCCGTTCCGCCGCTTCCCCGGCGTGGACATCCTGCTCGGACCTGAAATGCGTTCCACCGGCGAAGTCATGGGCATCGCCCCGACCTTTGAGGAAGCTTTCCTCAAGGGGCAGTGGGGCGCGGGCCAGAAGCTGCCGGAAGGCGGCAAGGTGTTCCTGTCCGTGAACGACCGCGACAAGCGCTTTGTGGCTGAGGTCGCCCGCCAGTATGTGGATCTCGGTTTCGAACTGCTCGCCACCTCCGGTACCGCCGGGCTTTTGGCTGGGCAGGGCATCCCGTCCACCCGCGTGCTCAAGGTGTACGAAGGCCGCCCGAACATCGTCGACCTCATCAAGAACGGCGAAGTCTCGCTGGTCATCAACACCGCCTCGGGCAAGCGCACCGCGCACGACTCCAAGGCCATCCGGCAGGCTACGCTCCATTACGGCGTGCCGTACAGCACCACGTTGTCCGGCGCGAAGGCCATTGCCCGCGCCATCGGTGCGGCCCGGACCACCGAAGTGCGCGTAAAGAGCCTTCAGGAATATTATAAGGGCGAGTAACCCGCGGGGAGGGCGCTTTTGATAAGGAGGCCCTCCCTCGTTCCTTCCCTGCTGAAAGCCTCTTAAGGAGGGGGCGGTTCTCCGCGTGTTGCAAGAACCGGAAGTTTTTTTTATCATTTCTCCCTCCTTTTTTGAAAAGATACCCGGCCTTCCGGGACGGCGGCGGAAACGGTATGCAACCGTGATGCCGTTGTACCGGAAGGCTTGCCTGTTTAGGCCAGCCTGCGGCCTCTCGCGGAAACGCGATGCCGGAATCCCTGCCTTTTGGGGGGCGGAAGGCTATCCGCCGACGGGGGCGGGACCTTGCCGGGAATGGGGCAAAGCCCCGCTGGACTGCGACAAGCGTACAACGAACGCCCTGCCTCCGCGGGCGTTATCCACTGACCACAACAAAGGTCGACGGAGCGGAAGGAAAGCCTGAAGAGGGCGGAAGAAGCCTTTCTTCAAGGGGCTTTTTCCGCCCTCTTCGTGACAAAAGGTATTGTATGTGCGGAATTTTTGGTATTTCTGGACATCCTGAAGCGGCTCGGATGGCCTATTTCGGTCTGTACGCCCTCCAGCATCGCGGGCAGGAAAGCACGGGCATCGCAAGTTATGACGGCAAGCACATCCGGCTGCACGCGGGCATGGGGCTCGTGCCGGACGTATACGACGAAGCGACGCTTGGTCAGGAATTGCAGGGCAACAGGGCCATCGGCCACGTGCGTTACTCCACCTCGGGGGTTTCGGTTCGCAAGAACGCCCAGCCGCTGGTCGTCCGGGTTTGCGGCATCGAGATCGCGCTGGCCCACAACGGCAATCTGACCAATGCCTCGGAACTCCGCGGCGAACTGGAAAGCGAAGGCGCCATCTTCCAGACCAGCAGCGACAGTGAAATTTTCGTGCACCTCATTGCGCGCAGCCTTGCCAAAAAGAAGGATCTTGAGGAGGCCATCCTCTCCGCTTGCGATCGCGTGCGCGGGGCGTATTCCCTCATCATCCTGTCCGAAGGCCGCATCATCGCGCTGCGCGACGCCCACGGCTTCCATCCGTTGGCAATGGGCAAGGTGGACGACGCCTATGTGTTCGCTTCCGAAACTTGCGCTTTTGACCTGTTGGAGGCCGAATATCTCCGTGAAGTGTTGCCCGGCGAAATGGTTGTCGTCGACGGCGACAAGGTCGTCAGCCGCCCGCTCAACAATGCCGGCAAGGTGCCTGTCCGCCAGTGCATTTTTGAGCTGGTCTATTTTGCCCGCCCCGACTCCATCGTGTTCGGTGAAGACGTGTATCAGTGCCGCAAGCACATGGGCTACGAAATGGCCAAGGAAGCGCCCACCGACGCCGAACTGGTCATGCCGTTCCCGGACTCCGGCGTGTACGCGGCCATTGGTTTTGCTCATGCCGCCGGTGTGCCCTACGAACAGGCGTATATCCGTAACCACTACGTGGGCCGCACCTTCATTCAGCCCTCCCAGACCATGCGCAATTTCGGCGTCCGCGTGAAGCTGAACCCGGTGCGCTCCATGATCAAGAACCGTCGTATCTGCATCGTCGACGACTCCATCGTGCGCGGCACGACGGTTCGCACCCGTGTGGTCAAGCTGCGTGAGCTGGGCGCTCGTGAGGTGCATTTCCGCGTGAGCTGTCCGCCGTTGCGCCATCCCTGCTTCTACGGGATCAATTTCTCGTCCCGCGGGGAACTCGTGGCCGCCAACCACCCACTGGAAGCCTTGCCCGGCCTGCTGAATCTTGATTCGCTTCATTACCTCACCATCGAAGGGCTGCTGAACTCGGTTTCCGAACCGGACAAGTACTGTCTCGCCTGTTTCAATGGTGAATACCCGGTTGCTTGCGGCGGGCAGTGCTCCTGCTGCGGTTCCGCAGAGTAACCACTGGAAAGGAACGCCATGACGCAGAAGATTGTCCTGTACGATACGACCCTCCGCGACGGCACGCAGGCCGAAGACGTCAACCTGTCGACCCCGGATAAAATCAAGATCGCCTTGCGCCTTGATGAATTCGGCATCGACTATATCGAAGGCGGCTGGCCCGGTTCCAATCCGGTGGACGTGGCATTTTTCAAGGAGATCGCCAACTATCACCTGAAATACGCCCGTATCGCCGCGTTTGGGAGCACGCACCATCCCGACAACAAGGTGGAAGAAGACCCGAATCTGAACGCGCTCATCGCTTCCGGCGCGACGGCGGGGACGATTTTCGGCAAATCGTGCGAACGCCATGCGAAGGAAGCCCTGCGTCTGGACCCCAAACGGAATCTGGACATTATCCGTAATTCGGTAGCCTACTTGAAGCGCTCCATGCCGGAAGTCTATTTTGACGCGGAGCACTTTTTCGACGGCTACAAGCGGAATGCGGAATACTCGCTGGCGGTCCTGCGGGCCGCGCACGAGGCGGGCGCGCTGATCATCAATCTGTGCGACACCAATGGCGGCACCCTGCCGAACGAGCTGCAGCAGATCGTTTCGGATCTGCGCGTGGCCTTGCCGGAAGTGCGGCTCGGCATCCATACGCACAACGACTGCGAGATGGCGGTGGCGAATACCATCGTTGCCGTGCAGGCTGGCGCGGAAATGGTGCAGGGCACGATCAATGGGGTGGGCGAGCGCTGCGGCAATGCCAACCTGTGCTCGATCATCCCGGTATTGCAGGTGAAATGCGGTTTGACCTGCTTGCCTGAGCCCGCTGATGTGCGGCTCCGCCAGCTGACCAAACTGTCGTCCTACTTCGCTGAAGTGGCGAATATGAAGCCGTTCAACCGTCAGCCTTTCGTGGGCAATTCCGCGTTTGCGCACAAGGGCGGAGTGCACGTCAGCGCCGTCAACCGCTGTTCCTCCCTGTACGAACATATGGAGCCGGAGTTGGTCGGCAACGGCCAGCGCATTCTGATCACGGAGCTCGGCGGACGGAGCAACATCGTTTCGCTGGCCCGCCGGTTCGGGTTCCATCTGGACAAGGACGAGCCCGTGGTCAAGGGGCTGTTCAACGAGCTGAAAAAGAAGGCCAGCCTCGGGTACGACTACGCGTCCGCCGAAGCCAGCGTCGAGCTGCTCATCCTGCGCAAACTGGCGCGGCGCGGCGTCCGGGACTTCTTCAAGCTGGTGCAGTACCATGTGAGCGCCGTGCGTGATGCCAGCCATGAGTTGCCGATGGAAGAAGCCACGGTCATGGTGGAAGTGGAGGGTGCCGTCGAGCATACCGCAGCCACCGGCAACGGCCCGGTCAACGCGCTTGATACCGCGCTCCGCAAGGCGCTTCTGCCGTTCTATCCGCGTTTGAAGGAAATGAAGCTGTTGGATTTCAAGGTCCGCGTCCTTTCCGCTTCCGACGGTACGGGCGGGACGGCCTCCGTTGTCCGTGTGCTTATCGAATCGGGCGACGCCGACAGCACATGGGTGACCGTGGGCGTGTCGCATGACATCATCGAAGCCAGCTGGCAGGGGCTTGTGGATTCTGTCGTGTATAAGTTGTATCGTGACGAGGAGGGGCAGCGGAAGCTCCGCGACTTGCGATAGAGGCAGAATGCGAGAGTGGAAGTGGTGAGGGAAAGGGGAACCTTTCTGGAGAAGGGGAGAGCACCCCCACGGTTCCTTTTCCCTCCTAAGACTTTCGACTGGTTGGGAGGCCGCCCGGCGGCAGTTCCGTTGGATGAGAAAGTGAAGACGCCCGGATACGTTCGTGTATTCGGGCGTTTTTTGATGACCACCGCTGGATCTGGAATGGTATCGTCATGGGGGAGTGATTCTTGGGCATAGTGAATACTGCGGATGGGATTCGATAAAGGGAAAAGTCTTTGAAGGATGAGGGGAGGGGGTGTGGGGGAAGGGAGAAGGGGACTTTCTTCAGAAAGTCCCCTTCTCCCTTCCCCCACATTTCCTCTTACCCCAATACGGCGGAATGCGTGAGGGCGTGGCCTGCGGAGAAGGCGCGAGCCTCAAACTGGCTGATAGCCCAATATTCCTGGACGAGCGGCGCGAAAAGCAGCGGATCGATGAGTGCTGGATCGGGGAGGCCGTCTTCACGCATGCAGGCGGAGTCGACCTTCACGTCCATGATCTCGCCGATGAACTGGGTGTGTGAACCGAGCTCAAGCGTATGCGAGAGCGTCAGCTCAACAATAACGGGACATTCGGCGATGCCGGGTGCGTCCACATGTTCGGCGGGAACGGGAGTAAGATTCAGGGCCGTGAACTTGTCGGTATCGCGCCCGGAATGCATCCCGGCGAAATCGGATTGCGCGGCGAGTTTGCGGGAAGGAATGTTGATGGTGAAGGACTTGCGCTCAAGAATGGCGTTATAGGTCCAACGGCTCTTGCGGATGGAAACGGCGATGCTCGGCGGCTGAGAGGCGCAGATGCCTCCCCATGCGGCGGTCATGATGTTGGGACGGCCGGTATGGTCATACGTACCTACGAGGAATACTGGAGTCGGAAGAATGAATGTTTTTGCACCCAGAGACTGGAACATATGATGCCTCATAGTTATGGAAAAAGGTGAACGAAAACACAGTTGTTGTGTCAGAGAATCCGGCATGACGCAAGGGCTGAGCCGCGAATGCTTTGGAAAGCGAGGTTCCACGCGGGAAAAGAGGGCACGGAACCATTCTCCACTTGACCGTGAGGAGACATTGTGGCATAAGACGGCTTCGACACGCCGGGATGGTGGAATTGGTAGACGCAGCGGACTCAAAATCCGCCGATGGCAACATCTTGCGAGTTCAAGTCTCGCTCCCGGTACCAGAATGAAATAAGGCAGTTACGGAAACCGTAGCTGCCTTTTTTCGTGTCGTTTTGGGGTGTTTTTGTAGGGCACTGTAGGGCGTTTGCCCTACAAGGAGAAGATTGCCAGCTTTAGCAAAAGCCGCTAGGTTGCCCGTGGGCCTCCCCAGTTCAGTCACCAGCGGGGGATTGCAAGGAGGTTCCATGTCGCATGTTCGGGTTTCTCCGACTGCTGGCAAAAGCCGCTGTTACGGCTGCTCTTGTCCGGCTGTGTAACTGGCTGATGGATTTGTTCCTCTAGCCTGACCAGCTCTCCAGACAAAGCAAGCCCCTAACAGTGGTCAAGACTGTTAGGGGCGATCTGGGGAGAATGTGTTCTCATCTGGGGAGTCCCGAAAAAGACCCCGCATAAAGGGCTGGAGGTGTTTGCCGCACTTCCGGCCCCCTTCTTTTGGGAAGATAAAATCTTTTCCGAGGACTGTCAAAAGTCGTCTTCCTTTTTGTCCATACCTAATACGGGCATGACCTCAGCCGCGTGGAGCTGCGCCCTTGGCACGACATGGGCGTAAGTGCTGGCCGTGGTCTGGGTGCTGGCGTGGCCGAGCTGCGCGGAGACGGCGGGAAGGTCGGCTCCGGCGGCGAGCATTTCCGAGGCGGCGACGTGCCGGATGTCGTACATACGGATTCCGCGCCCGGACATTCCCGAGTCGGCAAGGGCCTTGCGCCAAGCCTGATTGTAGTCGAGGACACGTTTTCCGGCGCGGTGGCAAACCCACGGGATACCTGCGCTCATGTCCTCTTCATAGTGGCCACGGGCTTCTTGCCAATACAGCGGCGGCGGGATGACGCGTTTCATACGGCCGGTCTTGCCTTGCAGAAGCTGAACGTATCCGAAGCGCCAGTTGAAGGCACTCCACGGCAACGAGAACAGTTCCACCTGACCGGGGCGCAGGGCCAGCGCGTAGGCGGTTTTCAGGGCCCAGACCAGCCAGTCGGGACAGTGGGGCAGGATCATCTGGAAATCGCACAGCGTTGTGGAGATGATGCGGCGTTGCGCCTTCAGATACTTGAAGTCACGCCACGGGTTGGAGGCGACAAGCTCCTGATCCGCACCCCACGCGAGAATGGCGTGGATGTACTTCTGGTATTTGTTCATTGTGGCATTGCTTGTTCCGCGTGCCCTGAATGCTTCGCGCATGGTTTCCAGATCGGAACGATCAAGGCGTTCGGCGTACTTGTCCCGGAGGAACTCCCCTGTTCCCTCAATATGCTTCCCCGTTTTCCTGTCTTCATGCCCGGCGAAGAAGTAGACGATGTTCTTGCGGGTTTTGGGGTGTTTGTCAGGATTTGAGCGGAAGTAGAGCGCAACCAGTTCGCCAAGGGTGAGTTGGCGGGGGCCTTCCTTTTGTTCCAGCCGTTCGCGTTCAAAGGCGTGCGCTTCCTGTTCGGTTTTGAAGTACCGTTTTCGGCGCACGCCGTTTTCCTGCCACTGAACGCACCAGTTGTTCCGGGGACTGTAGAACTGGACTCCCATCACACACCACACAACATTCTGAATTGTTCTCTAGACAGCGGCTTTTTCGTCGGGCGTGTTTCTGTATTCATACCGAGCAGTTCCTTAATCCTGCCGTCGAGCTTTTCACGTTCAACGACAAGCTTCCGCAACTCGGTGAGCGCCTTTTCGTCAATAGCCTTGTTTTGTTCCTTCATTCCTCTGCCCCTGTGCAAACGCCCATTGCAGGCGGCATTCTGTGCAGTTCGGGACGTTCCCGGTTTCATATCGGCATGTTGTATGCTGTTTGTGGTATGGGCAGTCGGGGACGCTGGCCAGCTTCAACGCCATCCCTGCCAGCTTTGCGAGGGTTTCGGGGGTGGCCGTCCGGTTCCAGAGTTCCGAGGCGTCGACGGCGGGGTTGTGCTCAAGTCTGGCCACGCCCTTAATCCGTATCAGCCATGTCCGCACGCGGCGGGGAATTGGAAGTGTGAACATCAGAGCAGCCTCCCCTGTGGTGCCGGCTGGCGGTTTTTGATCCACCCGAAAGTCTTTTGCAGTTCGTCATCCACCCGTTTTTCGATCTCCCTTGCTTTCTTCAGATAGGCCTTGTCCCGCGTATCGAAGTAGAGCTTTTGGGCTTCGCGCATATCACGGACGAGGCAGGTAAATTCAGAGATCTTTTCAGCCATTGTTCACCTCGATTTTTCCGCCGTTGATGGCGGTCGGGATAGGCCACACTCTGAGGCGGCCGTCACAGGGAATACGTTCCGGGATGCGGCGGGCTTCGAGGATGGGCCAGTGCCAGAGTTCCCCGACTGCCCACGATGAGGGATACCGTCTCACCGGGCGGTCGAACCGTATCCATCCGATGATGCAGCCGTGGGGCAAATCGTTCGGCGTGATGTGGGGCAAGTGTTCCAACATGGGCTTGGCGAAGATGGCGAGTTCGGCCAACATTGGGTCCCGCTTGCCGACATGCAGGGCGAGGGGGACGCCGATGAAGTCTTCCTGGAGCCGCCAAGAGCGGTTTTCAACATCCTTCCCGTAGCTGAGGATAGCTTCGGCGTAGAGCGGGCAAAGGGTAAAGGCGTGGGTGATGAACATTATTCATCCTTTTTTTCAAATTATTATGGGTAATATTTATTGCGGTTTCCCTTGTCGGCACGTTATCCGGCGGGTGAGGGCCTTTTCACGGAGCGCCCGCCGCAGCCGGACGGCTTCAATGGCAATCAGCCCGGCGATGAAAAGGGTTGCGGCCCCGCCGAGCGTCAGCGCGAGGAAGCGGAGCCAGTGCCATGCCCATGTCCACGTCATCGGTTTGCCCCCCTGCGGAAGCGGCAGAAAGGGCACTCGCGCAGGCTGTGGACGGTGCCGCACCGGGGACAGGGTTCTTTCTTGAAGTTCCCGGCCAGTGGGGCCGTTTTGCAGGAGCCGTTGATCTGGGCGAAGTTTTTTTCTTTGGTCTGCTGTTTCATTTCTGCACCTTATTTATCCTCTTCCGTTCCATGAGCTTCTTGACCGGGACGCTTCCCGACCAGCCGTAGCCGTAGGCGTTCACATAGAGGGAGGTGCGGCCCTGCCCGTAATCTTTGGGGTATGGAGCCGTTGCGACGGTCACGCTGATAAGCTGACGTTCGCCGCCGATTTTCGCCCGGTAGTAGAAACGCTGGCCGGGGAAAATTTCTTCCAAAACAGGACATTTTGGTCTGCCGTTCATGTTTCATCACGCCCATTTTTCGAGAAGTTCCGCCATTTTTCCGCCGGGACACTGGCTTTTGATCCAGTACATGACCTCGGCAAACTCTCTGCGATTGAAGATGAGGGAAAAGCGCCGATCCCCGGTGTTGACACTCTGCCGACTCTGTGGGTAGGTTCTTTGTGCATCCATGAGTGTCCTCTCTTGGATGTTTTGCCCTCGGCACTGTTACCGCAGTACCGGGGGCGTTTTGTTTTTTGACGGGGCGGCGGGATGACTGTCTGCGCCTTTGCTACGCAGCCCGCCGCCCGGGAGAGCCCGATTGCTTGGCAACGCCTGTCGTTGCCAACGCCCCCTAACGTTTATCGGTCGTCCCTCCTGGCGATCCTCGGAACCCCGGCTACCACAGCCGGGAGGACAGGCACATCATTGTCCATTGTGTTCGTCCAAGGATCGCCGGGAATGGCGGCGTGTCTGATAATGCATTGGAGCCGGATATAGCTGCGGCATAGTTCCGCATCAATATTTCGAAATGCCTGTTCGTTAGGGGAATAGATAGTTGACTTCATGGTGTTTCTCCTTTGTGCGCCTCTTGAAAGTGTCCTTCTTTGCTTGTCCGTGATGCCGTGTTTTCTTTGTTGCCTAAAAGAAACAGTTAGTCAAGAAAAAGTTTCCTAAAAGAAGCGAAGTAGACAAAACAAAAGCTCCCCCAAAGGAGAGCTATTCTATTTAGTCATTTTTTAGGCCTAACAAAAAACTGAGTAAATCCATTCAGTTTTCTGAGAATTTTTACTAGTTCAAGTCCGCCGTATGATTTTAAGCCCCCTTCTTGTTGTAACTAGGTGAAATGTTAGAGTTATTGTTCGTAATCTCCCTATAAACCTCTATTTTTCCGAGTAAAATAAAATTTTGATTTTTTGATTCTTGAAGTTCCTTTTTTAAGATTTCTATTTCTTTTGATAAGTTTTCATTTTCAGCCAAAAGATTTTTTTGTTCAGGGGAAAGCTCAAGACGAATGACCTCAAAAATATTGACGCCCATTATATCAAGATAACGAGAAAAATCATGTATATCTGTACTGCGGATGGTGCCGTTCATCCATTTGGTGATATTCCCGCGCGCTACCCCTAAGCGTTTAGCTACGTCAGATTGGGAGGTCTTTTCTGACTCTTCACGAACACGAGCCAAGAACGTATCCCATAACAGTGCGAAAATCTTTTGAGTATTCATAGTACCCTATCAATAGCTGGAAAAGTGTTTCTCTGGGGAATCTTTTTTTGTTGACTGTTCGCTTCTTTTGAGAAACAATCTGGGCATGAACAGTATCGAATCCTACCGGAGAGAGTCCGGCAAGTCGTTTTCGGATCTTGCCCGTATGTCAGGCATAAGTAGGGCAACTGTTTGGAAACATTGCAATGATGTCGTAGAACCGGATACGAAAAGTCTAAAAAAGTATCTGGCCGCAGGCATCCCCGTTGCCAGTTTTCTAGATGGAGCATTGGCAAGTAGTGGATGCTTGAGAGATGAGCCATGCCCTGCGGCCTGATCATCGATCTCTTGCACGCCTCGCCGGACTGCACGCATTTCTCGAAAGCCAAGGGCGGGAAACCACGTTCGCAGCACATACGGGATCTGGCGTGGGTCGTCGTGCGGTGGGCGGAAGAGGCGAAGCCCCATTTGCCGTTGCTGGCGTATCTGCCGCCGCGATGGGCGGGAATGGAGGCGAGGGTATGAATGAGAAGATCGTCATCGGCAACGCGGTCATTTATCGCGGGGATTGCCTCTCCATTCTTCCCTTGCTGGATACGGTCAATGCAGTAGTGACGGATCCGCCCTATGGCATTGCGTATCAAAGTGGGTATGCGACCGAAAAACTTTGGGCTTCCGGCAAAAGGATTTCAGGAGACGAGACTACGGCGGTTAGGGATGAGGCGTTACGGCTTTGCCGTCGCCTCTGTTCTCCCATGCTGGTCTTCGGCTCCCGTAAGGCGAGGGCTCCCGAAGGAACGCGGCATGTCCTGATATGGGATAAAGGATCGGCTTTGGGGATGGGTGCCCTTGATCTTCCTTGGAAACCGTCCGCCGAGGACATTTATGTACTCGGAAAAGGGTTTGTCGGAAAGAGGGATGAAGGTTCCGTCATTTACTGCCCGCCTGTACAGGGGACGGCGAAAAATGGACGGGTACATCCAAATGAGAAGCCTGTTCCATTACTGCGGCGGCTCATAAAGAAGTGCCCCGAAGGGACTATCCTTGATCCTTTCATGGGAAGCGGTGCTATAGGCGAAGCCGCTCTTTTGGAGGGGCGGCGTTTCGTCGGCATTGAGATTGAACCTGCATTTTTTGCCATTGCCCATATGAGGCTAGAGCGGGCGGCGCATCGTGTCAGCCTCATCACGATAACCTGTGAACAGAGGCAATTACGGTTTGAAGAAGCGCATCTGTAAATTTTTGGCATTGAGAGGGTATTTGTTTACATTTTGGGAAAAATCAATTTGTAACATATTGATATAAAATAAAAAAAGATAAATGGGACTCTTTTTCGGTTGTAAACGGCAAGGTGGGCGAGGGCGTGAAGTTCGAGCGCATCCGGCGGATCACCGGGTATCTCGTGGGGACTGTGGAGCGGTTCAACAATGCGAAGCGTGCAGAGGTACGGGACAGGGTGAAGCACATGAGCATGACGCCCGCGGCTGTCCCGACGGAATGAAAAGACCTCGCCGTGGATCAGACGGCGAGGCCATGAAATACGGGATGCACGGCATCCCTGCGCAGGAGTTCAGTATGCTGATAATGCGGCAGAGAGTCAAGGGAAAGGCGGTGTAAGATGTATCGCGGCTTTATCAAGTGTTGGCGATGTGCCGAGGATAGCCGGGCGTGGAGCCGGGGGGCCTTGCATCGCGGGGTCATGTTGACCATTCTGCTCAAGGTGGCATGGAAGGATTGCTACTATCGCGGCGACGAGCTGAAGGCCGGGCAGTTCGCCTTTTCTGGTGCGTATCTGGCCGAGGAATGCCAGCTCAGTCGAACGACGCTTTTGTCTATCCTTGATGATCTGGAGCAGGATGGATTCTTGACCCGGCGCAGTGTTGGGAACAGGTACACGCTGATCACGGTGACGAACTGGGCGCGGTATCAGTCATTGGATGCCTCCGGTTGTAAAGCTGGTTGTTCATCTGCTGAACAACCGTCTGAACAACCAGCTTTACAACCGCCCGACACGATCAAAGAATATAAGAAGGCAAGAAAAGAACTCTCTTCCGCATCGGACGATGCGGCTGTGAGCGAGGGCGCTTTCCCCGATGCGATGGGAGAGGGGAAAGCCGTACATTTGCCCGGCACATCGGGAGGGGGAAGGGAGGCCGTGCCCGAACCAGAAGGCAAGGCTTCGGCGGTTCAGGGCGTTGCCCCTGTCCCGCATCGCCCGTCGCGGAGCGGCGTTGACGGCGGACAGCCTTTTTACGTCTCGGCAAAAGGGCGTCGGCTTTCCGGGCAGGCTCTTGCCGACTTCGAGGCGTTCTGGGATGCCTACGGCTACCGGCGCGGGAAGGCGGAAGCGGCGGATATGTGGCTTGCGGCTACGCGCAAGGCCCCTGAGTTGGTGCCCGTCATCATCCGCGCCGCCAGTGCTGCGGCTGCGGAGCATGAAGAATTGGCCGCAAGGGTGAAAGGCAGGATACGCATGTACGCCGAGAACTGGCTGCAGGGGCGGCGGTGGGAGGATTTTGAGGTGGGCGGGGCTTCTTTCCTGCCGCCTGCGGACGGCGAGGATGGAGCCCGTACTGATGCCGGGAGGTGCGCTACCGTCCGACATGGGGGGCAGGGCGCAAGGGAAGGAGCGCCCGCCGCGCCGCCCATGCCGGAAGGGAGGCCTCTACCCCCGCCCGGAACGCCGGAACGGGCAAGGCTTGAAGCCATGCCGCCCACGCGCCGGACTTCCCGCATGACCGCCGAGGAGGATTCCCGGTGGCGGGATGGTTTGAAAGGGCTTTTCCAAATCCGGCGTTCGCGGGGCCTGCCCGTCCCGCAGTTCTTGCTGGATATGGCCGAGAGCATGGAAGGCGCGGCGTTGGTAGGTTGTACGGCTTGAAAATTGCCCCCACATGCGTGGGGAAGACTCCCGCCATTCTCCATCGCCACAGAGCACGTAGGAAACACCCCCACATGCGTGGGGAAGACAGCGCGACGTATGAGGCACACTGCCCGGCGACGGAAACACCCCCACATGCGTGGGGAAGACTTATCATTCCTTTTCCCTACCCGATTTCCCATTAGAAACACCCCCACATGCGTGGGGAAGACTGGCGCTGAGGGAAGCCGCAATCTCGGAAAGTGGAAACACCCCCACATGCGTGGGGAAGACGGATTCGAACCACCGAGGATGGTAAGTCTCAGGGAAACACCCCCACATGCGTGGGGAAGACAGATCGCCAAGGTGCTCGAACTCGACGGTACGGGAAACACCCCCACATGCGTGGGGAAGACTCATTTTCTTGAGCACGGTACAGATTGATTATGGAAACACCCCCACATGCGTGGGGAAGACTGGTCGCGGAGACCGCTTCACGGCTGACGCCGAGAAACACCCCCACATGCGTGGGGAAGACTTGCTCCATTCTGAAATCGCAACTCCTGTACTGGAAACACCCCCACATGCGTGGGGAAGACGTACGTGGGTCTTTTTCTCCGACTTGGAACACAGAAACACCCCCACATGCGTGGGGAAGACCTCTGCGCAAGATACGAAGTATCTGTCTTTATAGAAACACCCCCACATGCGTGGGGAAGACGATATATCGGCCCTGCCATGCTACACCGCCCGAGAAACACCCCCACATGCGTGGGGAAGACCGCTCGAAAAGGTCGACCCGCGAATCGCTGAGAGAAACACCCCCACATGCGTGGGGAAGACGAAACTGGACAAAGGCCATGTCCGGATATGACGGAAACACCCCCACATGCGTGGGGAAGACTCGATATGTCCGCAGGAGAATAGAGGAGGAGGGAGAAACACCCCCACATGCGTGGGGAAGACCCTGAACGATCATTGAACTTTTTTCTC